>ERZ1740068.239-NODE-239-length-31689-cov-7.895303_pt1 | contig 31689 bp, 13 predicted proteins | sample MGYA00581735_ERZ1740068 | MGnify/ENA primary metagenome ERZ1740068 (study PRJEB43018, sample SAMN04849740) | marine metagenome | isolation source: floating plastic debris | place: Pacific Ocean | collected 2008-08-30 | study: EMG produced TPA metagenomics assembly...
GTTTCGGTAGAAATCAGGACCGAACGCAGCTCAACAGGTGGCAGAAGCCCGGGGATATCACCGATGTACCAAGGATTATCAGAGGAAACCCCAACGGCGGTAATATCTCTTCAAGGTATCTGGAAGATGGCTCTTTTATCAAATTGCGTAATGTATCGATCTCCTACAACCTGCCACAGGCATGGATGCAGAAAGCAAAACTTTCTAACGTGCGAATCTACGCCACTGGTTTCAACGTGCTGACTTTTACAAATTTCAGAGGGCTTGATCCGGAGACAGGTGTTACCAGCAGGGATTTTGGAGAATATCCAAACCCACGCAAAATACTTTTTGGTCTCGAAATCGAAATTTAATCTCTAAATGATCTCGACAATGAAAAAATTAATATTCATCGTAGTGCTTTCGATCACTGCGTTTGCTTGTAATGATTTCCTGGAGGTAGAGCCCAGGGATATTCTTGGAATCGATCAGGTGTTTAGGAATGAGAACGACTTTTATGTAGCCTTAAATGGCGCTTATAACAATATGCTCACCTCCGGTTACTACGGCGGGCAGTTCATGACCATTGCAGATGCTTCTTCTGACAATGGGATGATCCCAATTGACGCGGAGACGGTTCGCAACCCTCATTTTTACAACTTACTCCTCAACCCGATCAACAGTACATTACTTTTCTGGGATACGGGATATGAAACCATTGCCAGTGCCAACAATGTATTGGCGGCTTTGGATGGCATAGACATGTCTGAGAGTAGCCGGCAGCGTATCAGAGGAGAAGCACTTTTTATCAGGGCCATGGTGCACTTTGACCTCTCCAGGGTATTTGGGCAGGACTATAACTTCACTGCAGACCATAGTAACCTCAGTGCAATTATTGTGACAGCTACCGAAATCGCCGAGCCTCCCAGAAACACAGTGGGGGAAGTGTATGATTTTGTGATGAGTGACCTCAATGAAGCGATTACTTTGTTGACGGATAATGAACGCCCTCAAAACATCGATACCCGATTCATCGCAAGTAGTAATGCGGCCATCGCATTGCGCTCCCGTATCTATCTGTATATGGGAGACTTTACCGCTGCTTTGGTAGATGCCAATCAAATCATAGACGGAGGCAATTACGAACTGGCACCCTATGTGATCAATGACCTCAATGGCGATCCGAATTTGACACAAATAGACAGCTGGTCCAGCAGAACGCCCACTTCTGAATCCATTCTGGAAGGTGAGGCAGACGAGTTGGACGGAGGGTACCCAGGCATTAACGGACTTGCCGGACTGTATCAGAAAGCTGCCGGGAATGCGGTATTCGGTCCCAGTCTCGATATCATCAACTTGTATGCAGCAGATGACGTGCGCAGAAACTGGTACGTACAAGACGCGGGGGTGTGGCATGTCAACAAATATCCGGGACAAGGAGGCTTGCCGCTTCAGTTTACAGCACCCATGATCCGTCTGACAGAGATGCACCTGATTGCTGCCGAATGTCATGCGAGATTGGGTGACGAAGCAGCAGCTTTGACCAACATCAACCTGATCCGCAGCAGGGCAAATCAAGCAGATTTTACTTCTTCCGGTAATCAGTTACTGGAAGATATTCTGGAAGAGCGCAGAAGAGAACTGGCCTTTGAAGGACACCGGTTTTTTGATTTAAAGCGCACACAACAAGACATCGTCAGAAACGATTGCAGCCTCTCTGAAAACTGTGTGGTCACGTATGGGGATAGGCTTTTTGCCTATCCTATTCCACAGGAAGAGATCGATGGAAACAACAGCATAGTACAGGAAGGATATTAATCAAAATAACGAAGTAAACGATGAAGAATTCAATTTACATACTGATAGTCATGCTATTTTTAGTAGCTGGTTGTTTTGATGAATACGACGGTGAAATCAGTGATACATGGGTTTCCTTCCAGTCTGCCAATGCCAGGATTTCGGAAGATGCAGAGGGTCCTCTTCAGATGACGCTTTCATTGTCAGCACCCGTTCAGGATGAAGATGTGGTGGTGCCGTTTTCCATTACATCCGAAGATGGTCTGCTGGCCGGTACGGATTACTTTCAGTCCGCTTCCTCTTTTACCATCCCTGCCGGACAGAACATTGTGATGGTCAACCTGCTGGATTCCGTTGGCAACAACGAGGAGGCACTGGGCGATAGAAGTCTGTTGGTCACACTAGGCGATGCCGGCCAATTTACGGCGGGCTTTCCCGGTCCGGACAAGGAAAAGAGTAGCGTGACGGTAGTCATAGGAGAGGACGACTTTACCATTTTTGGCGAAACCAGCTTCGAGGAAGTGACAGCTCCTGATGACAATACCCGATATAGCAGAGCTGGTACCGTAGAAATGGAGAACAACCCCGGAGATCCGTCGGTAGACTTTATCGCTACTGGGAGCGAACTGGGCTTTGATACTTCTTATGCACAGGATGACCTGGATGACGGCGAGTCGGGGTCTGAAAACCTGGGAGTGGTGAGTAATACCGCGATTACCGCCGGTGCAGATACGGATTTTGAATCCCTTTTTGAACGCTGTGAACAGGGCTTTGTCTCTGCGGATCTTGACGTCTGGATTGATATTACTTTTGATGATGTATCCATTCCTGAGAACCTGACCACCCTGGTGGTGGAGATCACCTTTTATGCCAATCTCAATACCACCTTTGAGACAGAAGATGCCATGGAAGTATTCTATGTGACGGCCGATGGCAGGGGAGATCCGATCATGTCTTTCAGAGGTGATGATGATACACGTGCTGTCACTGACCTGGATGGCAACCGAACACAGGGTGAGTGGGTCACACAGCTGGTGGAATTACCTGCAGAGAGGTGGAGAGACGGCAGATTGGTGGTGACCATGAGAAATGGAGCCGATACTGAGCTGTTCATGCTGGACTACATCGCAATCAAAGGGATACAATAACGCAAAAGACATTTTCAATGAATACAATATATCAATATGGTAGTGCTGGTAAGCGCTTCCTTTTTACCCCGTTGCTCCTGCTGCTGATCGTACTTGGCGCCTGCAACGAAGACCCCGGCATCTCACTCCCTCAGTCCGCATTGCTGGGGATTGTGGATACCGATGAGACCATTTTTGAAGACGAAGACTCAGGCGTTGAAATAGAAATTACCTTCATAGAACCGGCATTGGCTGCCGGAACGGTCACGATTGACTTTGACGGTGCCGATTATGGAACAGATTTCACAACGGACCCGGCAGGCTCGGAGAATGGCCTCACCCTCAATGTAGCCGAGGGTGCCACCACGCTCTCCTTTACGGTTTTGCCTGTTAACAATACAGGGGTTTTAGACCTTTCCAAAACGGTCGGGATGTCATTTGCTGCCTCAGGAGGAGTGAGTTTTGGCTTAGACAATGCTGCGGCCATCACCATCGTCAACAGACCGGAACTTTCTGTCAATGGTACCATTGCTGATTTCGGCCGCGGCCTGGTGGATATTCCCACATCCGCGCAGTCACTCACGCTCAACGGCCTCGGGCTTACGGGAGATGTAACGCTTTCTGTAGAAGGGGCTCAATTTACGGTCTCTACAGACAACAGCAATTTTGTGCAGAACGAAAGCATTGACAGAGCGGAAGTGGAGGCAACTGATTTTGCCATCTATGTGCGCTACCTGCCCGATGGCGTGGCCAGCCATGCTGGTACGCTCACCATCGAAAGTGATGAGTTGGCGACACCCATTGTGCTCAACCTCGCTGGTGAAGGAGTAGTACCTCAATTCATTGCCGGGACCAGTTTTGAAGAGCCAGCACTGGGTACAGACAATTATACTTCTACCGGAGATGCTGATTTTGACCATGACCTGGTCAACAATGCAGCCGAATTTGTGGTAGACTATGTGGCTGCAGGCAGTGAATTGGGCTTCGATGCGGTCTTTAAAACCAATGGCGGTAGTGGTTGTACCTCCGATACAGTAGGCGTGGTAGATAACTTTGCCGGCCTGGATTTTGACAGCTATCCTGACGGAACACAGGGATATGCCATTTTTGATTCTGACGGTGCCGCCGTGGAAGTCACCTTTGACGCAGTGGACCTGAGTGCATTTAGTGGTGTGACAGCCACAGTAGACGTGTTCATTACTTCAGCAACCTATGAGGCATCATCACCCGATTTTCTGGACATCTACGTTTTGGGAGATGGCGGTACTCGCATAGACTTGTTCAGGACTTCTGACATTGACGATATCGATGACCTGGTCATTGATGGATCCAGCCCTGAAGGTCGTTGGATTACAGTTTCGGCCGACTTGTCAGGGAATGCCACAGCAACGCTGGTAGTGGCAGGGAATACCAACAGAGATGACGAAGGTTTTTACATTGACAATGTGAGATTCTCCGGTTTTTAACGAGTGACTAATCCCATCATTTTTAGATTAATTCAAACTGAATGATACATAAACTCCCTACACCAAGCCGATTCATATTCCTGTTGTGGGCGTTGGCAGTCCTGCCAATGACCGCGCAATCGCAGGCACCAAAGCCGGATGCTTATGCGCAACTACTGGAATTATCGGGGGTGCTTGACAGTACCTATCAGTCGCAGATGGAGTTGGTTCGCAATTATATGGCCACACACAAGGCTAAGGCAGAAATGGCCAACGGGATCATCACAGGCATTGATCCTTCAGGTAGATTGATTTATACCATTGATCACAATGATGGGGCTGCCAGAGCGGTACGGACTGCTACGCTCTATCCGGGTGGGGACCTTGGTTTTTCACTCACAGGCAAAGGCATGGTAGTAGGGATCTGGGAGAATGGAGCACCAGAACCCTCTCATCCTGAGTTTGAAAATCGGCTGCTCATCAGAGATCAGACGAGTGAACTAAGAGGACATGCCACACACGTTTCCGGTACTATATTAGCTGCCGGCATTAACCCAGGTGCCCGGGGAATGGCTTATGAGGCCACCGGGCACGTTTTTTCTGCGAGCAATTACCTTAGCGAGGTTGCGACGGCAGCAGCCGATGGCCTGTTGGTCTCCAACCATTCCTACGGAGTGGCTGCCGGATGGACCAACAATACCTGGCGTGGAGATCCGGAGATCAGCACGTTGGAAGATTGGAAATTTGGCATCTACAATGAGGATGCTGCGATACTCGATAGAATTGCGGTGATGGCACCATATTACCTGTTGATTCGCTCTGCAGGGAACGATCGTGGCGAATCAGGGGATGGCACCTTCCCGGCTGATGGACCTTTTGATACAATGACAGGGGAGGCCATCGCTAAAAATATCCTGAGCGTCGGTAATGTGGCTACCCGCACAGATGTTCCCACACAGGCCAATGATGTTGAACTGGTCAGTAGTAGCTCATGGGGGCCGGCAGATGATGGTAGAATCAAACCTGATCTGGTGGCACCGGGAGCCAATCTCCTGTCTCCGGATCACGAAGTGGCTGGTGGGTATGACTTGAAAACAGGGACTTCCATGTCGACACCGGTGACTACCGGAAACGCTGTTTTATTGCAACAACTACATCAGCAGCTCACCGGCAGATACATGAAAGCTGCCACTTTAAAGGGACTTTTGCTGCATACCACGCTGGATGTTGGAAGCGGACCCGGCCCTGATTACATGTACGGTCACGGTTTGCTCAATACGCGTTTTGCGGCAAGAGTGATTAGTGAACAAAGCAATGTATTGGTTGAAGAGTTGTCCCTGCCTGATGGCGAATCTTTGATGTTTGAGTTCGAAGTCACTTCAGAAGATAATCCGCTGATTGTTTCTATCTCATGGACCGATCCCGCAGCAACTCCATTTGAAACGGCGGTACTGGACCCCACAGACCTCAACCTGATCAATGACCTGGATTTGAGAGTGACAACCCCGGACGGCATTGTGGAGCAGCCATGGATATTAGATCCTGCCAACCCTGGTCAGAACGCCACGAAAGGCGATAATTTCCGGGACAACTATGAGAAAATAGTCATACCTGCTCCGCAACCGGGTAAGTATCAAATCCTGATCAATCACAAAAACGTACTCCGTGACGGCCCACAACAGGTGTCTTTATTAGCGACTGCACTATCAGAAACCAATGAACGGGCTACCTATTATTGGATAGGAGGAAATGGGCTATGGCAAAATGGTAACAACTGGTCCGATGAGCCAGACGGATCAGGTGTTGGAGAGGTACCTGGTCCTGACGATAGGGTGATCATTGAGGCCGATGGCCTGGCTGAAGGCGAAGTCATTTCCCTTAACGCCCCGGCTTCGGTCTATCAGATGACCTGGTTGGGGGCAGGAATGCTCAATTTGGATGGCCATGAATTGCAGATCGCTTCGGGCTTACAATCAGTTGATTTGCGTTCGGAGGGAACTGGTAAGATCTCAGTAATACCCCCAAATGACCAGCGCGGATTTGCTACCATTGATGGCAGTGCAGAGGAGTTGGTATTGGAGTTTGACAATAATAATTCAGATTTTGTACTCGGCGGACAAGGTATTTCATTATCACAATTGCGATTGGCGTCAGGGAAACTAACGGTCAAAGATAATTTCAGTGCCAGTGAAATAGTGCTGACTGGTGACAAATCAAAAGAACTGAATCTTGGAGGACTGGAAATTCATAGCAGTATCCTGAATTTTGGCGATCTTTCAGAAAATACCGTTAATCTCACCGGTAGCCACCTGTCATTCTCTGAGAATTCCGGGGCTCATGAACTGAGTTTTGAAGGTGTTTTACGAGCCGGTGATATCACCGTAGAAGAAGGGTCTTTATCAGTACGTGGGTCTGTGATGGCAGATACTTTGACCATGGCTGCAGGTACCGCTTTGGAGCTTAATACTGGTCAGGAAGTGGTGGTTGGTGACTTACAACTGAACGGTAGTGCAGAGGCAGGTATTGTGTTGGAAGGTAGTGGCGGAGCGGCTACCATAACGAGCAATGCATTGGTGAAATACTGTTTTGATTACCTAACCATCGACCGGGTGAATTCTACAGGGGAAGCAAAATTTGTTGTAGAGGGAAGCAGTACTGTGACCGGTTCGCAGGGTTGGATAGAAGACAGTTGCGAGCAGGTGCTGTTTGCCGGTTTTTCATTCAGGTCACCGTGCGCGGGAGGCACCACCTTTTTTGAAGACCTGAGCGATGGCAATCCCGATAGCTGGAGATGGGACTTCGGCGACGGCAATACATCAGAACTGCAAAATCCAATACACAACTATGAGAAAACTGGTACCTATGTCGTAGCATTAGAGGTAGTAGAGGGTGGCGAATCTTCCACGCTATCACTGGAGCTGGAAATTGTGCCATCCACCATCACTGAAACACCAACCATCGTGCTGGAAAACGGGCGATTGCTTACCAACAGCGCAGGAAATGCTTTTCAGTGGTACTTGAATGATGAACCTTTGCCGGGTGAGACTAGCAGACTGTTTGGCGGAAGTGTGGGGGAAGGAACCTATCGGGTAGAGGTGACCAATGGCGCCTGTTCAGCGATTTCTGAAGTATTTATTGTGACAAGCACTGATGATGACATGCTTTCTGAATTCATTATCATTCCTAATCCTGTCATAGACGATCAGACCTGGTTTCAGACTAGTCAGGCTGGTTTTTTTGTGGTGAGTGTCCTTGATCTTTCAGGGAAAGAGCTCAAAAGGCTAAACTTTCGGATACAACGATCCGGAGAGCGGGTTCAATTACTAATCGAGGATTTGCAAAATGGAATGTACCTGCTTCATGTCAGTGGGCAAGACAAACACCGGTATGTGGAGCGGTTCAAAGTCATGAGATAGTACGACATCTAAATCATCAACCTTGTTTCTTTCTCACACTGATTTCAGAAGCCACCACCCATGAATGGGATGGTGACTTCTTAGATTGATCTGTGTTTGAACCTGTTATAGATGGGTTATTGATCAATCAGGTTCAGATTAAAAAATCACACAGAAACCCTTGTAACAGGCATCAGACGGATCTCCGGTTGCTTCAAGGCAGTCCGCTCTCGACTGGCATCTAATATTGGTGATCACAAAACCTCCGTTGATCATTTTCTGAGCTGTTTTGCTGAGACTTTTTGCTCCCTGTAAATTCATGAGTTGACTTTTCATATTGCTGTAATTTTGTTGAGATCCCTACTCTGTTGAAAGAAAGGCTTTTCGGGATACGCCTGTCAACAAAACTAGCATACCCTTAGGACGACTGTAATCCCGTATTTCAGGTAAAAAATTTGCTCACCTGTTTCAGGCATCCCACGCACGTTAGAATTCCCAAACCGGGTTCAAAGATCCAGTCTTCTACTGCTGCAATGGGTTTCGATACATTGCCGCCTGATGTGCAATAAGACATAATGGAGAAATTATAGTAAAATTAGGAGAACTCATGGTAGGGTTGTGCTCAGGGAAATCGTTCAAACTGTAGAGGGAAATTTCTTCAATTTGAATGTGAATGACCCTTTGGATACGCTGGATGAGGGAATCTATCTACTGACACTTCAGATTGAGGATACCGTCATCAGCAAAAAAATAATGAAGTAGTAGAATTTTGGGGACTGATAAACTATTGATCCCCTAATTTAACAGATCGTGATCATGACAAACCAAAAGCTATTTACACTTCTATGGATGCTCATGGTGGGCAGCACAGCACTGGCTGGACCAGATAGCTGGACGCTCAATGAGCAGGATTTTGCCAATTCCATGACCTATACCGTTCGCGTCGATTTACCTGCAGGGTTAATGGCAACTGAGGAAGACATGCTGGGCGCATTTGTAGATGGCACCTGCCGGGGAGTAGTTAACCCTATTCAGTTGGCAGATGACGATGCTTTTTATTTTTTGCTGCTGATTTACAGTAATGAAACTGCCGGAGAGCAGGTGACATTGCAATACTACAATGCAGCACGCGATGAAGTATTTGAATTATCCGGGACTTATGATTTTGTTTCAGAACAGGTGGTCGGCACATTTAGTAACCCAGTGACGATTGAAGTGCCTGCTTCGGTGATCACCAGCACAACAGATGAGAAAATGCAAACTTTAAATATTTACCCAATTCCTGCCACTAATTCACTCACCTTTAGCAGACCGTCTCTGGGAATTACTGCCAGGATCATGATTGTGGATTTACGAGGAAGGTTATTACTGAACAAGACACTGAGTACTGGAGAACTGTCGGAAACAATTGATGTCAGTCATCTCCGGTCCGGCGCTTATTCGCTCATTTATTCAGATGAGCATCAATCCCTCAACCAACAATTTATCAAGCAGTAATATGAAAGCATTATTAACAGCGTTCATCGCTACTATGATCTCCTTTGTGGCCTATGCGCAAGCGCCTTCGTGGTCTGTAGACCCCAATAATTTTACCAACTCTATGACCCTGGTTGCTGTAGTAGAAATAGACGATGTGGAACTGTCCAATACATCAGATCAGCTTGGTGCTTTTGTGGGTATGGAAGTGAGGGGAGTGGCCAACTCCATTTTACTTTCAGGACGCTATTATTTCTTTGTCACCATTTACAGTGATGAAGTAAGCGATGAATCGATCTCATTTAAAGTATATGATGCCAGTAATGATGTCACTGTTGACCTGGCCAACACCATAGAATTCACATTAGACCTGGTCTCCGGAGCAATTGGTAATCCGGTCTTGCTAACGAATGACGCAGGCGCAGTGGATGATGAAGGGCCGGTTGTCACCATTTCAACCACCGAATCAGACCCTACCAATCAGTCCTCATTTACGGTGACTTTCAGCTTTGATGAGGAGGTAAAGAGTTTTGCGATAGAAGATATAGAAGTAACCAATGGCAGTCTGTCAAGTTTTAGTGGTTCAGATCAGACATACAGTTGTACCGTGACCCCGACTGCCGATGGCCCTGTGACCCTCCAGTTGCCAGCTGATGCATTGACGGATGTCACAGGAAATGAAAACAACGCATCGGAGCAGTTTAGTGTGCTGTATTACAGCGATTTGATTTACACCAGTACAGGCTGGAGCAACCTCGGTGGTCCTACGGAAACTAACAATGCGGTGATTGCCCATGACCTGTCCACTTCTGATCTTGCTACGGACAACCTGTATGTGGATACAGATATTTTATTGATGGTAGAAGCCGACGGTTCTATGGTGGTTAAAGGTACATTGGAGAACAATGGCTCTATTTATATGAATTCCGGTGCGGCGCTGGTCAATGATACGTATTTTGGTGCTGGAGACTTTACTTACAGCCGGAATACGACGTACGATATTGGGCAGGGAAGGTACAGCTTCATCGGGTCTCCTGTGGCAGGTCATGACTTGAGTATCACCTCCGGAGACTTTAAGTTTACCTATGATGAGGCGACCGATACTTACCTAGATGCTTCTGATGTGACCAGTATGGATGTAGGTGTTGGGTACACCATTGCCAACAATGACCAGATAGATTTTTCAGGTGTCCCTAATAGCGGTAACATTTTCGTTCCCGTGACACACGATGGCAATGGTTTCAACCTGGTAGCCAATCCCTATCCGGCAGCGATTAGCTACAGCGATTTCATGGAGGCAAACCTCTATGATGCCGTTGACAATACTTTAGGAGGCATCACCGGAACAATTTACATCTGGGATGATGGAGACAGTGGAAACAAGGAGCCTGAATCTACGGATTTTCTCACCATCAATGAAATGGGATATGTATCCGGAGGCAACAGCCGGTCTGCCAATTACCAGGGTTATCTTCCTACTGCGCAGGGCTTCATCGTAGAGGCTGTTGATGGTGCAGGTGGAGCCATCGTGTTTCAAAATGACATGAAATTCAATACCAACAACGGTGACAGTCAGTTTTTTCGGGATACCAGTGAAGAGGACGAATTGAAAGATCAGATCAAGTTGGTTTTGACGGATCAGGGTGCGTTGCGATCTGAGACCCTCGCAGGCTACCGATCGGATGCCAGTGCCGCCCGCGATTTCCGTTATGATGCCCTCAAGGTATCGGGTAATAGTGCTTTACAATTGTATACAGTAGGTGAAAACCAGCAATCATATGCCATTCAGGCGATCAAAGAAGGTGCGTTTACACTGGGGTATACCATCAGCGAGGCTGGCTTCTACGAGTTTTCGGCAGCAGAAATTCACCCCGACCAGTCTGGTGATTTCCTGCTCACCGATCAGCTCACGGGCTTTACAGTAGCCATAGGAGAGAGGCCTTATCGGTTTTATGCGACAGAGAGCTCATCTGATCGGTTTTTGCTACAGATGAAGCAACCAGTGATTGATGAGGGTTTTTCTGCAAGGCATGATTTCGAGTTGAAGGTGACCAAAGACCAAATTGTCATCAATACCTTAGAGGAAAAAGGGGAACAAGCTTTGCAAGTCATGGACCTGAATGGAAGGGTATTGATCAACCAAATGGTTCGGTTAGTCGATGGGGTCGGTAGCGTACCGGCTACTCTGTCTGACAATCAGATTTACATGGTGAGGTTCGGCGGCCATGTGACGAAGGTATTGATTCAGTAACCCCGATAGCATCTCATACATCATACCTTATTGTTCTCCAACAGGGCAGCATTAGCTTGGATGGTCTGCCATAATTGATCGTATCATTATGGACTCTTGTCCATCAGTCGTTAGCTTTTCATTTTTTCAGTATTCTATTTTTGAAAAAAGTGATTGCTTTAAATACGTTTTGCTGCCTGGAGAATTCCTACACCATTTCCGACATTAGCGAACCAGAAGCGACTTTACAGCACGAAACCCGACATAACACCACCAAACCCGACATTCAAGGAAGAAATCGGTGAATTACTTGTGATAGGGAATCAAATGGTTATCTTTATATACGCTAACTAATTCAGTATTTAAATTTCCTGATTTTGCTGCCACAAGCATAGAATTCCTATTCCAGACACTCGCCTGTTCACGACTGGTAGCCAGAGGAAACAAACTAACCTGACACATGAGACATCGATCTATTTACCTGTTGATGCTGCTTTTTCTATATGCCCCTTTAGCAGCACAACCGCCAAGTCATTTAGTACCTTATATGGATAGTCTTAGGGCGGTTGTTGACGGTCCGGCACCTGACAGTATCCGGTTGAAGGCATGCCAACAATATGTACTTGAAATCAACCTGTATGACAGCACCAGCACGATGATCTATGCAGAGAAAGGAAAGGCAATGGCCAGGAGCCTGGAAAAGAGGCATACTGAACTCAGTTTTGATTATTTGATAGGTGGTTTTTTCTATGAAAGCTGGCAGCTTGACACTGCCCTGGTCATTACACAGTACGTTGATCGTGAGCTGGAAAAAATTGACTATAAAGGGAAACTATTCAGGCTTACCAAACGAAGGATAGCGGACATATTCTTCTGGGATTATCAATTTGATTCTGCATTGCATTACTATCACATAACGCTGCAGGACAAAAACGCGAAACAAGATCTCAGCTGGTATTCAGATATTTTATGGTCTATGGCCAATATCTATTCTAACCTGAGAGTCTACAACGAAGCAATAAGACTTTATAGTGAGTCGGCTCAAATCTCAAAGAAAAATGGCCACCACACAAGGTATTTTTTGAGCCTGAGAGGCCTTGCTCAGACCTATGAACATCAGGGAAAACTGCAGGACGCTCTTGCGGTGCTTCATCAAGGCCTGGAGATGGCCCGGCAACTTGAAAACATAGAAGAGGCAGTAAATTTACTTGGTTACGTTGGCTACCTGCATAAGGGGGAAAATGAGTTTCAGATGGCTTTGCAATACTATGATTCAGCAAAAAATCTCAGCCTTGAAGCAGGGAAAGAACAATCTGTGGCACTCATAGATGCAAAGCTTGGTAGCCTCTACCTCGATTACGAAAATTATAAGCTGGCCTCTGAATGCTATGAAGAAGGACTGGCCATTGTGAAGGGCAGGAAAGAAGGAATGTATGTAGAACCACGTTTACAGATGGGCCTGGCGGCTGTGAAAGTCCGGCAGGGAGCCTATAGAGAGGCCTATGAAATCTATCGTAAAAACGTTGAGTTTCAAAAAATGGTCAGGGAAGATTCTGCTCAGGTAGTTAGTTTAAATCTCAGTGGAGGCTGTTTATACCATCTGGAGGAGTACCAGGAGGCATTATCCATATTTGAAGAAGCCATGGACCTGAGTCAGCAAATACAATTCAGGCAAGGAATTGCCAAAAACTATTTGTCAATGTCCCATGTATACAGCCAGCTACAGCAGGAAAATATCGCAGGCAGCTATCTGGATAGTGCCATCTACTATTTTGAAAAGCTGACACCAAACAGCAATGCATTGATGAAAGCTTATGGAGAAATCGGCGATGAGTATCGAAACCAGGCAAATCTGACAGAGGCCATAAAATTCTATGATCAGGCGCTGGATATTGCTGCTTACCAGCAGGATACTTTGTTCATGGGGTCTGTGTATAACAGATTCGCTTCTTTGTATCACGGTCAGGGAGATTTTGTCTCAGCGACTCAGTTTCTGACCAAGAGCCTTGAGCTCTATCGTTCTGTGGAATATATGAATGGTCTGGCTGCTACAAAGACCGGGCAGGCCGCACTCATGAATCTACAAAAGGATTATGATAGTGCATTGGAGTATGCATTGAATGCAGTTGCGATCTATGACGCTAACCAGAACAATTGCCAAACCTGTAAGCCACTGCAGTTGGCGGGAGAGGCCTACCTTCATCAGCAGCAGGTAGACTCGGCACTATCTTACCTGCGTCAGGCTGAGAAAAGTGCTGCACTGTGTGGTAACTTTCTCCAATTGGCCCACATCACCATGCACATCGCAGAGGCTTACCTGCAGCAAGGGCAAAAACAACAAGCCTTTGCTTATTTTCGAATCGCCTTTCAGCTGGCAAAAAGATCAAAGAACAGAGAAGTGCTCATGAAAACAGCGAGGGCACTATATCCACTTTTTGAGGAAAGAGGACAGCCTGTTGAAGCCTATGAAGTTTTCAAAGTCTTTCACGCCAGTAGCGATTCGCTCAACAAGAAAGAAAACTCAAGAGCGCTGATTGGTAAGGAACTCGCCTATGAGCACGAGAAGGAACTACAGGCGGAGAAGATTACACGTTTGGAAAAAGAGGCGGCCCTGAAACAACAGACAATATATACCTATCTGGCGGCAGGAGGTATCCTGTGCCTGGTATTGGTCCTGATGAGTTATTATAAGAATTACAAGGAGAAGCAAAGAAAGAACCGATTGCTATCGGCTCAAAATGAGGAGATTGCGCGTCAGAAAGCCGAGCTTCAATCCCTGGATGAGCTTAAATCACGTTTATTTGCCAATATCTCTCATGAACTGCGTACCCCGCTCACATTGATCAGTAGTCCGCTGAAAAAGCTGTTGACGGATGAAATTGTACCGCTTTCGTCTTGTACAAAAAGCACCCTTCAGCTAATGGAACGAAATACACGGCAGTTGAAGGAACTGGTAGACGATATCCTGGACTTGTCCAAATTGGAATCAGAGGTAATCGCCCTGGAAGAAATGGAGGTAGATATGCATTCTTTTCTCAATAGGGTGTTTTCCAATTTTAGCTCCCTGGCACAGCATCAACGCATTGAATACCATATTGACATTGAGAAGTTACCCGATGAATCGATGATCATTGACAGTGGTAAGCTTGAGAAAATCCTCAATAACCTGCTGTCAAATGCCATCAAATACACTGGAGCTGAAGGCACTGTTGAACTTACTTCCTTTGTGGAGAAAGAGCGTTTGGTCCTGAAGGTGAGAGATACTGGAAAAGGAATTTCAAAAGAAGATTTGCCTTACGTTTTTGATCGCTTCTACCAGGGCGAAAATCCGGACTCAGCCTTGCAGGGAGGCACTGGCATTGGACTGGCACTGGCTTATGAGTTATGCCAGTTGATGAATGGGTCTATCGACGTAGGTAGTCAAGCTGGAGAAGGTAGTACATTTGTGGTGTTACTGCCTTATCAGCCGGTCATTTCTTCATCGGAGTCTCCAATAACGTCTGATTTTCCGGTGTTGGTAGAAAGTATGGATGATGGATTATGGGAAGATAGCGGTAAGGAGATCAAATCGGCCACTGTGTTGATTGTGGAAGATCACAAGGACATGCTTATGTTTCTCAGCACACTATTGTCGCCATATCATCAGACTTTGTTGGCTGGCAATGGTCAGCAAGCACTGGATATTCTGAAGAAGAAATCTGTAGACCTCATCATATCTGATGTAATGATGCCGGAGATGGATGGCTATACGCTTCTGAAAACGCTGAAGGACCAGGACGATTACAGAAGCATTCCTGTGATTATGCTCACTGCACTGGGGGATGAGTTGCACAGATTACAGGCGTTGACCATAGGGGTAGATGACTACCTGGCCAAGCCATTCTCACCGGTAGAACTACTGGCCCGTGTCAATAATTTACTGCACAGAAGTGAAGAGCGGAGACGCTGGCAGCAAACCGAAGAAATACAGTATCAACAAATCAGTGAAAATGACGCAGGCGTGTGGGCAGAGGTCATTGACCATCAGGTGAGCAGTGCGGATATGAAATGGCTGCAGGAAGTGGCAACAGCGCTGGAAGGTGAGTTAGAAAATGAAGACTTCAGACTTAGCGAGTTGGCCGCCAGGTTTTTTCTCGGTGAGCGTCAATTTCAACGAAAAATCAAGAACATTACTGGTCTTACCCCCAAAAAATACCAACAGGAAGTGGCCATGCAAAAGGCCCGGCAACTGTTGGAGTCGGGCAAGGCCAGAAGTCTCAAAGAGGTGGCAGCATCTGTAGGAATCTATCAAACCTATCGCTTTGTCAGGTTCTATGAAACCCGCTTTGGAAAACACCCCAGCGAGTATTTTGAAGTGACAGCGGGGTGAGTTACAATGGCGCCAGTTGAACATAGCCAAACTGGCACCACTGTATCAGGCAGCGGAAGGATTCTCTTCCGCCTAGGCAGAAGGGATCGTCAAAATGTTTGTTTCCTTACTCATCATGCCGGAAGTGTTTTCTGCTACCACGCGGAAATGGTGGTAAATAGGATTGCCGTTTCCGTCAGCTACCTCCAGCGACTCAGAACCCAGGTCTGTGGCATTGAGAGACAAGGTGATGACCTCCTGATTGCTCTCCACTTCATGGATTTTGGTCCAGTTACCCTGTGTATTCATTTTGTAAACATGATACCTTCCCTTGTAACAGGTCTTTTGCCAGATCAGCACAATGTCCGGTAATTCTGTACCATCCAGCTCGTCTGATTCAAATGTCAAAACCGGTGCTGGTGGATTACTGACTTCTGTGATCAGGGAAGCAACGATTTTTGAAGCTTTTGACGGCTGATAGTCAGACACAATATTTCCATCTTTGTCCTCATATTCTATGGTTCTTGAGACGGTAACACGGTAGAACAGTCCATCGTTATACGGTATTTCTGTAAGATCATTAAACGTATCTTCAACAGTCCAGACAGCAGCTGATGAGATATCCTCCTCGGAGAGCTCAAGTTCTGTGACCAATTGCATGGTGCGTATGGATTGTGCATCGAGTTTGCTGAAGGCACGATATACGGAGACCTTCCTGATCTCTTGTTCCACTGGATATGGGTTGATCTCCAGTCTGATAGATGGAGGAAAAGTAAGGAACGTGTTTTCCAGCACGGGGACGATCCGCTTCACTTCTGGTGTTTCCGGCGGGCTGGTATTGACCAGTTTTACCGGGCCGAAAAATGGGCTGTACTTACCCATTTTCATCTGTGCACTAATTTCTCTTACACCATAAAAGTAAATGTTGTTAGAAGCACCATCCAGATTGAAGTCGGTGAACTGTGTCTCATGAGGGCTGGTACCGGTGACTTTCATCATTGGTGCCATGTCAAACTCAGGATTGCTGGGTGGTAATGCATAGCCATCTTTGTCCCTTACTACCTGCTTCTTATTGACCGGTACATATGGTTCAGGTTTGATATACTGATAGATCACCGGGACCTGAGTCAGCGGTACGAATGCATTGTAAATAGCTCCTTTGACGAATCCAAAAATCCGCTCATGTCCTGCTGAGAAAGACCCTACATCATTGGCCAGATCAAATTCCGGGATCGGGGGATTGGCGGGTCTTACAGGGTCTTGATTCAAGCTTCGGATGATGCCATTGGCATAGTCAAACAGCGCGACCTTGTCCGGGTTGGGAAACTTAAAGTCCTGGAAAGTATCATAGTCACCTTCCGTGGACAAAGTATCCAAATCCAGGAAGTTTCTCCATCTGTTGACGGTGAGGTCTGGTCCTTCCAGGTTTTTGAGTGTTTCCCTGATGGTGAGGATCGTGCTCTTTTCATACAAAGCATTGAGCAAGGCTTCGTCATTGCTTCTGTAAAACAGCACGCCGTGCGGCTTATGCGCATAGCTCGTCTTCAGGGTGAAAGTGGCACGTCCAAAAAAGTCTGGCCGCGTGGCATAGACAAAGTCCTCTGGCAACACTACCTCAGGTTGTTCTGCTTCCACCATCTCCTGTGCAAACATTAAACTGGGAACACTGATATTTGAGGAGTATTGATTCACATCCAGCGACCTGCTCCTCAACCCAAAGATGGTATAGCGGGTTCCCTCTCCAACGGCTGGCAACGTATTGCCCTCTGTCAGCCCAAAGGTGGTATTTTCATAATAATATACCCTGTAGCCAGGATAGAAGTTGACCGAGATGTTATTGCCCAGCTGAATCGTGTCATAGTCTGCACTTGCAGAGAAGGTAGGATCGGTGGCATAGATGATCAGGTCATTGCTGCTTCCTACGTTGACAATCTTAATGACTGTGAGTATTTTCCGTGTTTTATTGGGCACTGCGGAGGAGACACTGTTTTCCGTAAACACACGGGCAATTCCCCTGAACCACTCGACAGATTCGCCGTCGGCATCGTACTGAGGATGTTCAGGAAGCGAGACGCCATTGAAGGTAATGCGATAGGTGCCTGTGTGGGTGGGAGAAACGGCTCCGGTATCGTCTATTGCTTCTATCAATGCATCTCCGGCAGCCGGATCTGACCAGATGCCCCTTGATTTCTCCACAAAGCGTTCTGTATTCCCGTCGTCATCTGTTGACTCGATGATCTCACGTCTGAGAGCCGGATTCACGGCCACGTTGACTTTGAGGGGAAAAGGATTGGGAGTGCCCCAACTGGAGGCATTCTGCATGTTTTCGATGGCCATGAAAATACCATCTCCGGTGATTTCAATGGGTTGCAGGTTATCCGCGTCAATGGAAGGAATGTCACTGGTGATGGCATTGCTCACTTCTTTTTTGTAGACGGCAAATACAGGTCCCCCTGACCCGGGCGATACGCTGTGGATGATGTGCTGCTGATCGCCGATCACAAAGGCACCACCGATGTAGTTGCTTTCGGTACCGGAAGTGAGGGTAGGAGAGAGTGTCTCACCAGTGCTGGCGATGAAATAACCTCCTGTCTGGATCAAGGAAAGTAATATATCCGTAGGGTGGTCTGTGATGGTCACAACGCGCCCTGATACATTATTAGGCACCTGAGGCCTGAAGAAAACATCAATTTCCTCCGCAGTGACTTCCTGATTGTCCGGGTAGAAGATGTTTCGGTCATTGGCATTGGCCGGATCCAAAATTTGTGCATTGGTTGCCGGAGCTTCCGAAGGCACTTTTCTGACGATCATATCCTGATACGTATGGTAATCGAAAGTGATCCGTACCAGTGTCTTGTCTCCCGTCAGTAGCTGATACCGTTGCTGCTCGCTATCGGAAGTGAGTAGCAAAGGTTCCTCTTTTCTGATCAATAGCGGATTGATATTGGACGGTGGCAGGAGCGGATTTCTCGGACTTAACGTAGTCACCACCGGCGTATCTGCTGCTGTACTGGCAGTGGCCCTGGAAAACCAGTTAATACCATAGGAATTATAAAAGTGAGTGCCACTGACTGTTTGCAGATGTACGTATAGCGGCTGGTTATTTTCCGGAAAATTCAACGGTCGCGTTTCAGGATGTGGCTGCCCGGTATTGACAACATTGGAATATTGTATGTCATGTGATAACTCAGGCTTTTGCCAAACACCTGGATCGGGTTCTCCTGTCGGTTGCTCCCGATATTCTATCCCGGCATAGACCGGGTCAGTATAGGTGTGAGCTGAAAACGGTGTACTGCTCTGGTAAAACGGTACTTCAATCTGGTCTTCCGGCAGCTCCCTGGCATAAATACTGACATATCTTGATTCTCCATTATGTGTATAGCCGTTTTCATCCGTAAGGTCTATGGATTCCCCTTCATTGCCTAGGAATAAACCCGGGGTAATCCGGTCTATGTGAACGGGCAATGGCAGACGCTGGTCGTTGACAGATGTTGGTAAACTGAGGGCCTGGTGGTAAACCAACCTTCTGCCTCGTCCATCTTCCAGGTCACCTAGGGTCGTATATTGTGCCAGATAGATGTAATTGCCTCTTAAGACGTTGCTGTCCGTATCCAATACGCCAAGGCCCAGCATTCGGGCAATGTGATAGTCATTCGCTGCTAGATTGAGCAGGTCCAGGTTAGCGATTTCGATGGGCTCATCGTCTGCATTTTCAAAAGGAACTTCTTCAATCCCCGTTGGATTTGTGGCACTTTCACTGCGCATGAGATAACTCTCTACAATTTGTTTGATGCCCCTGTCTGGCGAGTCATTCCCTTTGTCCCATTTGTCTTTGTAGTTATCTACATTCACATACGCATTGTCATTGTAGCGCAGCCATTGGCCATTGACCAGATTACTGGAAGGTTCCAGCAGATCATAAGCTTGCTCATTGATGGTGGTCAGTGCAAACTCGCCCAGACTTTGCCATGAGTTTTCAGGGTCATTGGCGGTGATAAAATCTGAATAGAACTCAAAATAGATGTCGCTGATGACGCAATTTGACGGTCTGAAGCGCACACTGCGGCCATTTTCACAAATCAGGCGCATGGCATTGATCCTGTCGGCGGTGAAAGTCTGTCTCGAGGAAACCACTTTTAAGCCAATTTCAGCATTGTCTGTCGTTGATAAACTCTCTGTTGCAACTTGGCTACTTCCCGATGTATTGATGGCCCGGATATCTACCGCAAAGAATTGTTCGCCAACACCTTCTACTTCTATCACATTGCGGCCATAGCCTTCGTAAAACTCAGCCGGACTGGAAAAAGGATCTATGTAAGACCTGATCTGGTCGTATCTGACAATGTTTCTGAAGTAAACCGTAATCTGCCTGTCGTTACTCAGTTGATAGCTGAAGCTCCTCTCTGAATCATTGAACTCAGTAGGTGCATTGAGAATATTGAACCTAAAAGGCACACTTTCATACCTTTTGCGGTAAATGTTGACAAAATCAGCGGGTTTATTGAAGTTGTTGGTATTGGCGCTGTAGTTTCCTTTGGGAAGATGCTTGTCTCCCAGGGCGCCTCTAAATGCCCAGCGTAAATGTATTCCCGCTGTACTATCCGCGCCGGTAGACCCTGCAGCCTGTAGGTAGAAGTAAGGAGATTGCACCGAGGTCATTTCCGGATCCGGGAGGAAGAAGCAGATTTCTGACACATTGGCATTCAGGTCCTGTAGCGTCAGCGTTGAATTAAAAGGCGTTACAAAAGAGGCATCATAGCGAAAACTGAGATCCTGTGAAAAGTACAAGGTGGATTCAGCCAAAGGGATCGGTGATGCATTTACTGTTTTACAGCTATCCATATTGCCATTGAGCAGTGCAACGGCAGCGGCATTGGGATCATTTGATGAAAAACGATTGGCAGTCCCTTTCACAACAATGCTATTTCCTTCCGTATGGCTAATCTTCAGGAATGTCTCAGCATTGAAGCTTTTTGTCCAAATGTGACCGAGGTTGTGGTTCAGCTTAAAGTGAGTGTTTTCAGATGAGGAGTAGATGTGGCTGTCATCAATTGTAAAGGATTGAAAGAATGACTGCCCCTGAATAACTTTGATAGACAAAGTATCGCTGTTGATATTGGGTTTGGAAATATTGGCGACAAAGCTGGTTTCCTGTCTGCTATTTAGCTCAGTACGTCCCGCTACAATAAACCTTCCGTTGCTATAGGTGGCCTTTTGGATCAATGTATTCCCGGCGTCACGGCCAGTCGCTGTAGACCTGAGGGCAAAAGAATTGGTGATATTGAGTGAGGTATTGAAGATGACCACCGTGGCCATACTGCCATAGTTAGAACCGTCATTGCGGATGGGACGAAATCTGCTGCCAAACAGCATGAGCGAACCACCTTCTGTAGCGATATCAGACACAATGAACCTTTCATAATCATTGAAGCTTCTTACACGTCTTTGGAATATGATATCTCCGGCACCACTAATGAAAAAAATGGAGGTGATATAGTCAATGGTATCAGGAGCTACTGCCCGGTCCAGATTGGGTACATCAATATTTTCTGGTGGAATACCTGGTTCTGCCGGTGGTAGTGCGCTTTCAGATACATCTGTAGCGCTGGTGACTGAGTCTGCTGATCTGGCAAATGGTACCGGGTCACCCAGGTTTTGTCCCCAATCCAGTACCACCAGGAAGAAATTTCCACTGTTGAAGTGCACTGCGAAGCGATTGGAAGCGGCACCGAAGAAGGTGTTATAGTATTTCCTCCATATGACCGTTCCGCTGATGCTAAACTTGGTGATGGAGAAGTGACGCAGGTCTGCGGAGGTACCCAATACCAAAAAGTCGCTGGAAGTCAACGGGACGATTTTGTTGAGTCTCAGCCCCCTATTGTCATTGGAGATCACCCTTTTACTCCAGACTACATTACCTGAGGTATCTATCCTGGTGACGATGCCATCCGGCCTGTTATTAACATCAGAATCAATCTGACCTGCACTGTAGACTGCGTTTCCAATTTTCCTGGAATCGTTGTATATGGTTGTTTTACTGTTGTTGTATCTGTTGAAAAAGCTCATTTTGCCTCCTTTAGGTCAATTGTAAATTTTCTATGGTTTCTGTGTCACTTACCACGTAGGCCGAACCATTCCAGTTCTTGAGCTGGAATCTGAAGTTCAGCGTGCTGGCGGTAATTTTCTTGCTACTGTGCATGATCAATGCCTGTGAATAGTCTTTGGAGTACAGTACCTTGTAAGCGTTGTTAACGCTTCCGGTGCCGAAGACTACCTTGATGGTTTCCTGTATTTCTTCCAGTGGAATTCTAGGGATATTAAATGGCTCAGGGCTGCGAATCAGGACTGCAATAATATCCTCTGCATCTTTCACGAGGTTGAACTCGGTATTTTGCGGAGGGTCCAGTGGTTTGATGCCCAGGATGGCCTCGGTCGCCCGGTCAAAGAGGTCAAAGTATTGTAACTGTAGTGCTTCGGCCTGGCTGTTTGGGCTATCGTTCACAATACTGTAGGCAGCCTCTATTTCATCGGTACTGACATCGACCGGTAGGTTGAAGACCGCTTGTCTTTCGCTGACGAGGGTCCCGTCATCAGCAATTTCTCTCAGCCAGTAGCTTTGCACCTGACTGGCAAAGTTCTCATAGCGTGAGGTTTGAAACACAAACTGATGCACCTCTTCACTTTGGGAGTCTTCCAGATTGCCTGTGCCGTTGGTGTCAAAGGCGTTGTACATCAGTGCCGTGTAGAGTTTGCTGGGTTTGAGGTTGGTGACGGTCACGTTGTAGGAGTAGCTATTGGGAACAATCGGTTTCCCTATCTTGAGCTCGCATTTGATGACCTCACTGTTGGCATTGACATGATCAACCATGTTGTTGAGCATCTGTAGATTAATAGGGATTCTGGGATCATTGTCTACATTCCAGGTAGCATCTTCGGTGCCTGTCTCCAAAATCGTGTAAGAGATGGTCGTACCATTGGCTTCCCACTGAATGGTACCACCTGTGAGCAGGCTGTTGTCTGCGAGTGCAGCTTCATCTCCAATCCTGATATGTTGTCGGTTGGTCACTGCACCCAGTTCTGAAAAAAGTACGGAGAAAATGCCGAGACTCACCCCGTCACTACCAATCACTTCCAGTTCAACAGGCACTTCTATGTCGTCGCTGTTGGCCAGTTCCGTCCAGTCAACCTCCAGCCATGTGGCCAATGTCTGTCCTCCGGGCACCGATGTCGTATCAAAATCCACCGGTAGGGGATAAGGAATGATTACATCAGAGGCGGGGTCTTTGATGGCCATGTGCATATTGCCGGCGATGGGGTCCAGCCCATTGTAAAGAGGCCAGCCGCTTAGCATATGGTATGTCATCGGCTTGGTGAAATAGATATTGATCTTGCATTGGTTATTGCCGTAATACAGCGGTTTGGCTTGCAACAGGCTACCGTCTGCATTAGGGTAGGACCGGTTATAGTCTATGTATTCACGCAGTGAAGTAAGTGGATACTGGTCTGGGTTTTCACCGGCTGGCACGTAGTTGACCTCATTGTGTTTATGGTAATGGCCTACCGGGCCTACGGTTTTAAAGCCGTAGTAATAGTCATATTCTCCCACTCTGGCACCGTTGTCCACCTCATCTTTGAGCCTGAAGCGCATGTAATAGCTGGTATTTGGTCTCCAGATGGGTTGAATAGTTCTTTCATTTGCATCTACCATGTCTTGCTGTTCCTGTTCCACTGCCGCCTGACCGGGTATGGTGAGATTGTACTCATGTTTTTCCTCATTGAGCCAGCAAACTTCCTGTAAGGTGGTAATGGGGTCACACTGTCCAAGAGACCTGATTTTGGCGCTCAGGTTTTGCGCCATCGCTTTCAGGGCAGTATAATGGTTTGTCTTTTCTTGCGGGGAAGTAGCATTTTTGAGCAGACATAACAGGTTATTAAATTCCTGGAAATCAGACCCCACGGCATCTTCCAGGTCAGGGTTTCTGATTTCACTACGGTCCACCACACACAGATGGACTCTGAAATTGTTGGGATTACTGACTTTATTAATGGAGATCACCTGGCTAAAATTGCCTTCCGTTAGCGGCCTGCCGTTCATGTGTACCGGAACATCGGTTTCGGCATTGGCCCTTAGGCTGGTGTCTTCACTCACCGAAAATTGTATGCCATTGACCGTGGCGATCCTGGTGCCCGCAGGAATCAGATCCGGCGTACTCTTGTTACTCCTCAGCGTAATACTATCCAGCACACGGACATTGATATTGTTGCAAGTCAGATCCGTTTTGACTGCAGCCAGGTTGCTTCTCGTTAACTCAACGTTTCCATTGCTCATAAACTTAATTTTTTAATGGTTATCGGGCAGACGTTCATGTTTGCCTGTTCATCGTTTAATTCTGTATTCTTTTGAATTCATAAATAAGATTTGCGAACTCAAAAGGGAAGTGCTTAAAACCGTAGGCCAGCATTTCTTTGACCACATTCGGATTGTTCTTATAATGGGCCAGGTGTATATATCCTGTTTGGTCGATGGTCTCAAAATTGGACGGCGTATCAAACCATTCGTCAAACAAATGGTCTGCCTTGTCTCCATATTTTGCCACTACCTCTCCCACGTAGTTTCGTTGGTCCCTTACCTCTTCCGGTGTATCAATCCAGGCATATTTATTATGCTTGGGTCGGTCATTTGGAAAATGTTCGTATAGCGTATCCAGCTTTCCCTGGTTCTTGAGTACCATGTAGATCAGGTTTTGCTCCAGGAACATGGCATATAAGTCAAAGTAAAAATCTGGCGTGTACAAGTGCTGATTTTTATACAGCGTTGTAAAGTACAGGTCATGATACGCTTCAATTACCTCTTTATCGGCTTTGAAAAGCCCCATGTTGAAGAACTTAAGCTCTTCCTTTCGGTATTTGAAAGGAAACTGAATCCCTTTGTCCATGCAGTAGTGATAGATCGAGAAAGTAGACATATTCAAGCCCTCGTCTACCTGTACGATGGTCTCATGATGTGGTATGTGATGGTAAATGAATACATCATAGTCCAGGTAGAGGTAGTCCGGCACCGTCTCGCTGATCAGTTTGTACCCAAACACCTTTGCAGTGGTAAATCCTTTGTCTTGATCTACCTCCTCCAGGGTATCATAAATGCGATCATAGGGAATACCCAGTTTGTGGGCAAATTCGCTTCCTTTCCAGTCTGTCATCAACTCTACCCGCCCAAATACCTTTTTGGCCATCATTGCGCTGAGCATCATCATGCAGAAAGTATCCAGGTTTACCTGTTTACTCATCATCGGTTTACTCCAAAATATGTGGACTGGTATCATACCTTATTCTTGGTTCTGTTTTTATCTAATTTGTATACTTTGCATTCGAGTGTCCGGTCTTTGTTGGGATACTTCTGAATGGTGGTCTGTTTGTTTTTCTTGTCCGACCTTTCCAGGATCAACGTCAGGTTATCGGTCTTGCTTTTATCTTCCACCCTCATGGAGTCGTCGTGCCTGATGCAATCATCCAGTAGGTGGGCAGGTGCCAGCACCTGGGTTTTTCCCAGGAGCTTGAGACGTGCAGCCATTTCGCCGTCTTCAAAGCCATAGGTTGAAAATTCCAGGTTGTAGCCTTCCAGCTCAAGGAAATCCTCTTTCGCCATCAGTATTCTGCCATAGGCATCAGAAAAAACAGCTTTGTCCGGGCGGATGAAGAAGTTCCTGGAGTGCCGGATATGGTTGAGGATGAACTCCAGATAGCCTGTATTGATGTAGTTGTCAGCATCTACATTGACCAGATACTGTCCCTTGGCCAGGTAATGTGCCTTGTTCTTCGGTAGGGTACGGTGATAGACCGTGGCATCATAATTTTTGTAAAAATGAATGATCCCGGATTTGATGCCGTCCAAAAACCACTTCTGCGCAAACAGATAATCCTCCAGACCGTCAACGGAGTTGTAGTCGAGGAAGTGAATATCGATGGCACCCTCATACGGTTTGATCAATTCATAATTGTTTTTCAAGGTTTTCATTACATGTTCCAGTCGGTTCATTGCCACAGTGCACAAACTCAGCATCACTTTCTTGAGCTTTTTGGGCGTGGGTTCTACCAGGTACTGGTACTTGGGAAATTCATTCTTGATCCTGCCTTTTATTTTGGTCTGGATACTCTCCGCATATTTTGAAAAGTAGACCAGATGCGTGTAGCCAGTCTTTTCAGCAGCACGTTTGCCATTCCCAATGATGGTGTCAAAAGTGTAGGGTCCCGCTTCTACGATGGCGTATAATAACCCTTGTTCTATTGCCAGTGACATGTCACCGCGCATTTTGTTTTCTGTGATTCTCCAGCACTTGATGAAGCTATCAACAAACTCATCCTTCAATTTCATGCTGTTGAATCCCATGACACCGCAGTTGAACCCATACTTGTGGATCTTGTGTATGCCGTTGACATAGAACTGGGTGTGATCCAGGTGCCAGTTGAGCTCTGTCAACTGCTGCTCATAGCCGGGGCCGAAAAGCTCCTTGCGATCCACGCTTTGCACCAGCAGATCGGTTTTGAAGTTTTTCAGTGTATTGGCGATCTCTTTTTTCAACAGCAGTACATCCCAGTCCATGTGGATGAATGGCTCCTTCTGTAAAGCAATGGCCATGATTTTGCCCTGCACCCAGGATTTTTTGCTGCCGGCAAGTAATTCCAACTCCGTAGAGACATGGTCAAAAGGGACTTCTTTCAGCTTTTCCTCTCCGTGGAGGTCAGTGACCAACTCCACCCTGAAACCCCATTTTTTGGCATATAAGACAGAGAGCAGCAAGCAGTTGAATATGGCAGCTTCCTTGTCTCCATCTACAAACTTCTCAAAATAGGGCCATCGGCTGTCAAAAGGCGCACTCCAGTAACTATATACAATCTTCACGTTCTACCTGCCTTTTTTAAATTGTACCAATCATGAACCTGGCCATGTCATCATCATCCAGTGGTGATGACGTGGTTCTACCGTATCCGTACCCATAACCGTAGCCATATCCAATGCCACAGTTAATGTCATCTCCACAAGTCACAACGAGGTCTGCAAATTTTTCAAAAGCGGCGATGTCGTAATTGACCGCCTGCAGATTTTCTGTGCTGGGATTAAAAGCATTATCCAGTAAGCTTTCAAGTTGTTGATGTAGCTTGCAGAAGTCACACTCCTCCTCCGAGATCAATACCCTTTGACTGAGCGGTACAGGAGGAGCTCCGGGTTCTTCACCTTCTTCGTCATCAATCAATACCTGATGGTTTTTTAGTACATCCATCAAATTGTCGATTTCCCTGTCCACTTCCTGTTGTTGCTCAAAGAACTCAATCCTTCGGGCAATGACTTCTCCGGTAGGGTCAATCACATTGAAATACCAACGATCGTCCCGGGAACGTTTGCGGTCTATACTCTCCGGATTATTCAGCAGGTTATTGACGGCTACGTAAAACTCATCGATCGCTGCTTGCTTCTCAGTATAGCGGGTACTGCTGCTTAGGATGATGTCTCCTTTGGCATCGTATAGCCTGAAGCGATACTCGTCTATTCCGTCGTCGTCAATTTCATTGTATATCTGACAAATGACCGTTTCGGAGGAATTAGTTGCTGTATCGGCAATGGGCGCGTTGATATCCAGCGTGGCCGACGCATCACGTGCTGCTGTTGAAGACACGGATGGCGATGAAAACCGGACGGCGGCAGAAAGCTGTGGTTCTATCACAATCTTAGCGATCAGGTCTGTTTCATTGGTATAGCTGACAGCTTGTCTGAGCTGTGCCGCTGTTTTGGGCTCTACCAGAATTTGTCTGTAGACCGGATTGTAATTCTCCAGACCATCAGAAGTATAATATCTGATCACCACACCTTGTCCTTTGGTGGTCAGTTTCAGTCTCACACCTACTGAGGGCTCTTGCAGGATAATGGCCAGGCTGTTGTTATTCTGGAAGGCCAGAGACCTGTCAAACTCTGCGCTGAAGTTATTAGGTCCATCAGTGATCACGAAGGAATCTTGCTGTGAGACAGTTTGGGCATCGTCATCCACCGAGATGGTCGGCTCCTGCAGGTTCTCCAGTGTAAAGTAGGCGCCATTGATGAAGTGGCCGATGTACTGAGTAGGAGGGTAGTACACTTTTCCTACTGGTTTGTTCAGTACGTTGGCACAATCGTAGTCCCTGGCGGTGCTTTCGCAAAACAGTTCCGATGGTGTAATGCCATATTGCTCCGGAATGACCCAGCCAGGCTCTCCGGCTTCAGTGTAAGAGAACGGGTTGGTCGCCAGTAATCTGATAGAATCATACTGATTTCCCGTGCGTTGCCAATAGCCTATTCGCAGATGGCTTACCTGGTCCCGCTCTTGCTGACGGGTGAGGGCTTCGAAAGGGTGATAATCTACCCAGCTGCCTGCCCAGGCTTTGAGCTCAATTGCTTCTATGGAATACTTATGCTTCACCTGACGCACTTCTCTTCCGCCGCGCACTACTTTTTCCGGCGGTATCAGGTCTATAAAATTGTCCGCACCACCTGTATGGCCACCTATGATGTCTGAAATCATGCCCGGATTGAGTGCTTTGGCAGATTTGATGTCAATGAACGAGTCCAGCGGAATAATGCTGTTGATCGATCCTACAGTAGGAGGGCCTGATCGGTTGACGCCCAGGAAGTCGATGGCAAAAGCTTCGTTGGTCATCATATGAACAGCTTGTACCAGTTCCTCGCTCTTGTCTCTGCTGCTACTCGTATTTTGATAGGGCAATGGCGGGATAGGAGCGTCGTTGATTTGCTTGCTTTTTTCCCACTTGAGCCTCACCGTGAAGCGTTTACAGACCCTTGCAAAGACAATTTTTACGCAGACCTTCAGCCTCAGCTCCGCATAAATCAGGAATGGGTTGGCTGCTTCTACAGAGAAGAGTGCATCCAGGCCGAGGGTGATTCCTACGATCCAGATATCTACATCAATCATACCGCCCAGGGCGAGGTAACCTCCAATTTGTGGTCTCTCAAAGCTGATGCGTCCTCCCATTTCAAGGTAGGCATTGATGTGAACTCTTGCAGGACCAAATCGCCTTCTGAGGTCAAATTCTACCCGCGCTCCGGCTTCTATGCCTCTGCCGGAAAGCATGAGGTAGGACTGCGCCGTAACGATGGTGAGTACCCTGGCCGTGATGGGCTTATCCTTGGTTCCAAAGTTGACATACCAGGCACCAGGGTTGTTGAAGAAGAACCCTGCCTGCACCTCTGCATAAAGGTCCATGATGAAACCACTACTTTGAGGCAACTGGAAGTCGGCACCCATCCCCATCTCAATGGAATTGTCTCCCCAGGCGACAAATGCAAAGAAGGGTGGTTCACGGTTGTCTTCCAAACCCAGGCGTACACTCAGGATGGAAGCCTTTCCTTCTACCAGGAAGAGTGTAGGCAATGACAACAACATCATCGCCCTCACCGAGAGGGTGGTACCATCGTCAAAACCAGTTCCCAGTACTGCGCCCGCGCCTATGGAGAAGGGGAAGTCGTAAGCTTCGGTCCGCTCCGGTCCGCTAAACTTAGACTCATCTATGCCTTTGGGAGGATAAACGAAGTAATCATACCAGGTGTCCTCGCCAGAGACCAGCCCGACGGCTTCTTTTTCAGCGACATAGCGAAAACCGAGCAGTCCCCGGAATCCATAGATCCCAACGGGTCCAATGGGAATAGGGGCCGGTAAATCTACGTAGGCGTCCAGTAGAAAAGCCGGATGTTTGGGTTGCAACCGCATGGCAGCCCCGCCGGCAATCTTTGCTTTGGGTAGCTTGACAGATATTGCCCCTCTGTACTCTGGTGATTCTCCGGGCTCCGGGATGGACAGCATCCCATGGATGATGGCGATGGCTGCATCAGGCTTGGCAGTGCCGGGAATGACCAGGTCTACTTCAATGGTCTGGATACGGAGGAATGAATCGCCGGTGTTACCAAATTCGTCATTGTCTGTGGTGTAATAGTACTTAATGCCTTCCCCACGCGCATCAATGCCCAGTGGGTCAAGGCTAATGGCCCCATCAAATCCCCAGTAATTGTACTTGCGCATCTCTCCGTTGTACTCCTGCTGGTGAGACCCAAAGTGAATACCGGTCACCGCTACCTCTATCGGGCCGAGGTTGAGTGAGATATTGGTAGGAATAAAGGCATTTCCTCCCACGATTTCGATGCTGCCATCGTCATATACCCTCAGATTGGGCAATACGATCTTCTGTCCATTGAGAATCTTGTTCATGACGTCATTCTCAAACCAGACCTCACAGGAGGTGCCCAGGTAAAAATCACCGTCTTCACTACCCACTTCCAGTGTCAGGAAATTGATGGTAACAAAGTTGAACAGGTTGAGTGGGATACCGGATTTTTCCGACGCAATGAGGTTGAAATCACCTTCTTCGTTCAAGTGCCCGTTGATGCCAATCTTTGCATCAAGACCGTCTGCATTTTTGAACTTTGGAATGGTGAGCAATCCCGCAATATTACTTTCTACAATCGCATTTTGCGCAAAGGTGAGGTCAAAGTAGTTAAACCCCAGCACCCAATTGCCGATGTTCAGGTCTAAATAGTCTACACCGTTATTGGGCGTGCCGTCGGTGGCTTCCAGGGCGATGGTTCCTGAGACCCCTCCGGTACCAATGAGCATATTGTAAGCCGCAACTACCAGGGTGGTATCGTCTACATTGCTAAACCACTTGCTGGGAAGGGAAACTGCCGCATATTCTGCAAATAACCCCATGAAATCGCTGGGGCGACCGTCCAGGTTTGCTTCCGCGATATTGGACTTACTACTCAGGTCCAGTTTGATATTGGTCAGGTCAATACCCAATCCTGTATTACCAATTTGGGAAGGATGATTGAGGCTCGCCGAACCATCTTCCTGAAAAGCGATTCCATTCACAGTGCTGAAATCAAGCGTGCCGATATCGAAAGTGAGCATGGACTGCGTGGGTGCCGGTAATGGATCACCTCCCAGCGCGGTCAGAGGAGTCAGTACTTTTCTTGGAAATGCCAATCCGATGGCCAGCTCCAGACTTGCCTCTATTTGAGGCGTAATGATTTTCCTGATATAATTGCCAATGCTTTCGCCACTGACATTTTGGGTGAACTGGTCCAGGTTTTCGTTGTACTCGTTGACATCTGCCGAGGAGATGTAAACATTATTGATAAGGTCCCGGATACTGTCCCCGATGAGTGCGTTTTCAATAATCTCCCACCTCACATCTTCCGCCATTTGCAAAGGATCGCTATCTGCAGGATAGCTGATTTGATCTGAACCGGTGAGATTGTAGTGCGCATTTACCTTATCCACCAATGACTGTACATTGGCCGATGCCTGTCCTGTTTCAAAGATATCCATAGCCGTTCTGATCAGGTCATTATCACCCAAACTCAAAGTTTGATTGAGGATGTCCTGCATTTCTTCCGGCAGGAAGGAAAAATCCTGCAGGTTAAAAGATTTGATAAAAGCGAGAACCGGCCAGTTGTAGTTGAGGGTGAGGGGTATGGTTGTTTCGCCCGTGCCACTTGGGTTCACCACCAGAGACAAACCGCTGTCAAACAAATTCAGTTTGAGCTGTTCATTGGTGATCAGCTCGATGTCAAAATAACCTTGCGCACCATCGGGGGATTTGACATACTGCAGATTTCGATAATAGATTTTGTCCAGGATATTTTGCAGGCCATCTTGGATAAACTGCAATTCCTCTGGGAAATCGTTGAGGGTAACTATGGTACCCAAGTTGGGGTAGAAGGATTTTGTTGACATAAGGTCTTATTTTTTTAAGAGCGCACTAAGTTTCTTTGGTCACAGTTCAGCAAATGGCCTGAGCATTATTTTTCTTCAAATACTGCCAGGAGCTTTTTCACCACCTGTGGTCTTTT
>ERZ1740068.240-NODE-240-length-31576-cov-27.146093_pt1 | contig 31576 bp, 26 predicted proteins | sample MGYA00581735_ERZ1740068 | MGnify/ENA primary metagenome ERZ1740068 (study PRJEB43018, sample SAMN04849740) | marine metagenome | isolation source: floating plastic debris | place: Pacific Ocean | collected 2008-08-30 | study: EMG produced TPA metagenomics...
CGCCACACTGTCAGGCTTTACAAGCTCCTCTAATCACTTTTGTCCGTCAATCAGCCTCGGCGGTCACTCATTTGGCGGAACAGTTGCGTTTGAAATGGCCTGCCAGCTAGAAAGAGCGGGACATACCGTTGAGTTTCTTCTAATTATGGATACACTCACTCCGGATGAACTCAAGGAAATGCACCGCAAGCACCACACGCTGGGACGTCGGCTGCAAGTCCATACGAGAAGCCTTCGCAGTCGGGGCTTTGACTATATTCGGGAACGAGTCGCAACTCGCCTTCAGAAAATTTTCCCCTTCAGATTGATTCAGAAATTTTCACAAAAGAAAGGCATACAACCTGTCGGCACTATCGGTAATCGCATCCTCCAAGCGAGCGAGAAGATAGAGCCCATCAATATGAAATCTGCGAGAAAGTATCAACCCCGCAAATTCTCGGGGAAGATTACTTTGTTGCGAGCGCGCCCAGGGCGACCCTTACTCGATGGAGTCACGTTAGACGCGCTGCTAGGCTGGGGGAATTGGGCGGAAAGTATCGATATGCGGCATGTAAATGGGGATCACATGTCTTTCCTTTTCTACCCAACCATTGTTGAAACGACTCGAATTGTGCGCGCTTGCTTACAGGCCGTTACACCGAATTTGCCCAGCTCTTCCCTGGCTCGTCAACACGCTTCGTCGTCAAAAAAGCCGTAACGTCGTGCTCTGTGTCCCGACTTTATCCAGATCGTGCTGCCATCGTGGCTTTATCAGAACTTGTCAAGAGCTAGCACTGTTCGACGAGTAACTATTCAGAGGTTGAGGCTAGAGTTAGGGGTATGGAAGAAAAGAGAAAGATAAGTGGAATAGAACTCCCGCGCGAGGACTGGGAGAAGACACCAGAGAGCGTGAAGGCAGCGTTCACGAGCCTGAGCGAGCGACTGGCCACCCAACTGCCGCTGACATCACTTGTTTCACAACACCTCTACAGCACAACGGAGACGGTCAGAACCCGGAGCGCTCGTCGGCTTGGTTGTGGGTCGCATTGAGTCATCAAGTGGCGGTGTATCGCGTCAGCCTGAGCCGTGCGGGTCACAATGCCAGGGCGCTGCTTGGTGAGAGCTATCGAGGCGTGGTCAACAGCGACCGCTTTGCTGGATATAACTGGCTCGACCCAGGGCAGAGGCAAGTGTGTTGGGCGCATCTGAAGCGAGACTTCACTCGCATCGCCGAGCGCAGTGGGGTCTCGGGTGAGACTGGCCGTGCCTTGCTCCGACAGACCCGGCGGTTGTCCGCTGGTGGCATCGAGTCCGCGATGGCACACTCTCACGCGAGCGGTTTGAGCGGGCGATGGCACGCTTGCGTTCCAGATTCCACGCTCTGCTCGCGGAAGGAGCGAGCTTTTGCGAGTCCAAGACCGAACGGACGCCGCTCGCCAAGACCGCTCGTACTTGTCAGCAGCTTCTCAAGCTCGAACCGGTGCTCTGGCGTTTTGCTGAATGCGATGGGGTCGAGCCGACCAACAATGCTGCCGAGCGGGCTTTGCGCGCTGCGGTGATTTGGCGCGGCTCGAGTTTCGGCTCTCAGTCTCGTGCGGGTTGTGATTTTGTCGAGCGCATGTTGAGCGTCACCACTTCTCTGCGTTTGCAGGGGCGAGCTGTTCTGCCTTTTCTCGCCCGGGTGCTTCGCTCTCAACCTGTTTCTCTTCTTCCTACCCCCTAAATAGTTACGTTCGGCGAAGTCACAAACTTCGAGAGCAGCCCGCTCGCCGCCGCGATCGCCGCTAATGCCAAAAACACCGGCGCTAACCCAAAATACGACTCCGCAATCCCCGCCAGCGCCAACGGCAAGCTCAGCGCGATATTCACCGCATTGTTCTGCAAGCCAAAAACCTTGCCGCGCATCGCTTCCGGCGTCTCCGACTGGATAACCGTCTGCATCGGGATCGCCACCAGCGACGCGAAAAAGCCCAAACTCGCCACCGAGGCCAAACACGGCCAGAGCTGCATTGTCGTCAAGCTCATGCCCACCAACGACGCCGCCACGCCCAGCGACCCAACCAGATTCAGCGTGCTGTAGGACATTCGCGCGCCGAAGTTGCCGACAACGATCGCCCCGATCGCCATGCCCACCCCACCGGACGCCAATAGGAAACCAAACTGATCGGTATCGAGCGCGGGCATCACCTCTGCTACGCGCACCGCCAAAATCGCCAGCGCCGCAAACAAGCAGAACAATACGATTAGCTGAATCAGCGCGTTGCGAACCTTTGGGTAGCGCTTCAGCACGCCGAATCCTTCCTTCAAATCTTGCCAAAAGCGCGTGTCGCTCTCGGCGAAATCTTCTTTCGTTTCCCGCGTCTTCATCAGTAACAGCAGCAAACCGGCGATCGCGTAGCTGCCGCCGACTACGGCCTCTCTACCCCAATACGCGCCATTAAACAGAGCGTTTGCCAAATTCAGCAGCGGCTCGCCCACCGCAAAACCGACGATCACCGAAGCCATCATCGTCGTGGAATAGAGCGAATTCGCCGAGAGTAGCTGTTTACGCTTGACGATCAGCGGCATCACGGCCTGTTCGGCAGGCGCGAAGAACTGCGTCAGCGACGAGACCGAGAACGTGATTCCGAGCAGAATCGCGAAGCCGACGGGAATCGAGCCCCACAGGGTCGCCCATTCGGACTGACCGGCGACGAGCAGCAGCGGCGGCAGCGCCAGAACCAGGCCGCCACGCAGCAGATTCGTGACCACGAGGATGTCTTGCTTGCGACGCCGATCGACGTAAATCCCCGCCAAAAAGCCGAACAGCACCGCCGGGATCGTGAACGCGATCGTAATTGCTGAGACCCAGCCACCAATCGAGCCGCCATCGGTATCGAAGCTGTCGGCGACGATCGCGATCGCCATCACGAGATACACCTTGTCTGCAAGCTGCGAAAAAATCTGGCCGCTCCACAGCGTCAAAAAGTTGCGGTTGCGGAGGACGGGGCCGAAGCCGGTCGGCACGTCGTCGTCAGCAGAAACCTCGGGCGTGTCGGAATCGCGGCGATCGAGGTCGGCCTCTTCAGGGGAAAGGGTCATCGCGCGGGGTCTCGGGGATGGGGGACGGCCAGCATCGCGGTCGTGTAGCTGTCTAATAAGTTAGCAGACTGAATCCCGCGCCCCAAGTGGTATTGGGCGTACTGGCGCAGCAGGTTTTCGACGTTCGCCCAGCTCGCGGCGAGGTCGTTAGCGGTAAGGGCGTCATAGTGCCGATCCAAGGAGCCGTCGCTGGCAAGATGTTGCAGCAGGGTCAGCTCGGTAGCGTTGACGTAGCGATCGGGCGTCGGCATCCGCAGCGCCAGGGCGGCATCGCGATCGAGGTTCCAGAGGCGGCGGATCTCCGGGTCGCGGAGCTTCTGCAATTCCCGACAGGCATTCAAATCGAGCGCACCGCCGACTTGATAGTTAAAGCCCGATCGCCAGTCGCGGTTCGTGGGGTTGGGCACGATCGCGATCCCCGTGGCGCTGCACTCGCGCACCTGGGGCGCCAGCCCGGCGAAGTCGAGCAGCCGGAAGATCCCGAGGCAAAGGTTGGCGACGATCGCAGCGGGCGTGGCATCGGCGGGCAGGGCTTCGAGGCGATCGAGCAGCTCGAGTGTCCGGTCAAATAGATGCGGATCGGGGCGATCGTCAGGCGTCTGGAAGAGGACGAGTTCGGCGAGATATTGCGCGGCGGTCAGCAGCCCCAGGTTGCGGGCGAGGCCGGGGTAGCTGGCGATCGTCTCGGCTTGGGTAAGGCGATCGAGCGATTTACCGTTTGCAATCATCCACTCGTTGACGACGAAGAGGTTGCAGCGCCCGCCGAGGCTGGATTTTGGTTTGCGCGATCCGGCGGCGACGGCGCGAATCAGGCCGCGATCGCGGGTCAGGATCGTCAGGATGCGATCGCTCTCGCCGAGAGGCGCGCTTTTGAGGTTGATGCCGGTGGCACGATAGGTGCGGCTCATGCCGATTTAGTAAGAACTACTGCAAACAATCGTTCCGACGCTCTGCGTTGGAATGCCCTGGCAGACGCTCTGCGTCGAGTCACGCGGCGCTGAGCGCCGAGCACGGCATTCCCACCGCAGGAACGCGGGAACGATGCAATTACGATTTCTTGGCTTGCGGCGAATATCGGCTCATTTAAGCGGAGCTCAGAAAGTTGACTTCTGGAGTCTGGCTAGGCCAAGTTTGGCGGAATATCGCGCTTCGGGCGAGCGGCGCGGGCGGCTTGGGTTTCGGCGATCGCCTTTTGCAGATGCGCATTCGCTAGGGACTGCACGTCGGCGCGGCGAACTTCCGTGCCCTGTCCGGCCTGCCGATCGGCATCGAAAAAGATGGCGCTGTCCACTTTTTCCAGCGCTAGGAGCTGAAACAAAATCTGCAACACCGGCAGCGCCACAACCACCAGATCGGGCTTGGTGGGTGGCTTGATGCTGGCACGGGCAGCGTCGATCGAGTCGAAGCCATAGACGACCGACTTTTCTAGCTCCGGGTCGTCATTATTTTGCAGCGTCGTCAACAGCCAGTTGCCGTCGCGCGATTGCAGGACGTAATACTCCAGGTGGCCGAGCTGCTGGGCGATCGCGACGAGCGCCGGGCCGATCGCTTTCAGCGCAATCGGCGTCCGACCGTCCTGGGGCGCGCGATCGACCAGCATCTGCATTTGTGCGGGTAGCGAGCTCGGAGACGGGGGAGCAGACGAACCGGCGGGGTCGGGCATGGCGGGAATGTGAGGCGCGCGGATACTATTTACAATGAACTCTAAGTTAATTGTAGAACTCGTCTGAAAATTCGCCGGTTGTCTCCCATCGCCTTTCCGACCGTTCGAGAGCCCGGACTTTTTCGGCGCGCTCACGTCTCTCGCGTTCTTTAAACGATGGCATCCATTTCTCAATCAGTTTCGCAATCGGAAACTTCGTCCCCAAATAGCTCCTCCGTTCTGCCGCCGATTCTGATGGCTCCGGCGCGAGTATTGCGCGGGGCGGGCCTGCTCCAGTCTTGCGCCGACGAGCTGGCTCGCCTTGGATCGCGCCCGTTCGTTGTCTGCGGCGATCGTACCCGCACGCGGGTCGAGACCGGCCTGCTGCCCGCCTTCGACGATCGCCTGGAACTCGCCGCGATCGCCAGCTACGGTGCAGACTGCTGCGACGCCAGTCTCGAAGCGATGGAGCCGCAGGTTCGCAGCGCAGAGGCCGACTTCATTATCGGCATGGGCGGCGGCAAAGCCCTCGACGCGGCCAAACTGATCGCCCACCGCTGCGGTCTGCCGATCGCTACGATTCCCACCTCCGCTGCCACCTGCGCGGCCTGGACGGCACTGTCTAACGTCTACAGCGATCGCGGCGCGTTCCTCTACGATGTCGGCCTCGATCGCTGCCCCGACCTGCTCCTACTCGACTACGATCTGGTTTCAACCGCGCCGCCGCACACGCTGATTTCCGGCATCGGCGACGCCCTAGCCAAGTGGTACGAAGCCTCGGTGAGCAGCGGCAGCTCGGACAAGTCGATCGTCGTTTCGGCAGTGCAGCAAGCCCGCATCCTGCGCGATCTGCTATTCCAGAGGTCCGCCGATGCGATCGCCAACCCCGGCGGTGACGCGTGGCGCGAAGTCGTCGATGCGAGCGTGCTGCTCGCAGGCGCGATCGGCGGGCTCGGTGGCGCACAGTGCCGCACCGTCGCCGCCCACGCCGTCCACAACGGCCTAACCCATATCGACCCCGACCACCGCACGATCCACGGCGAAAAAGTCGCCTACGGTATCTTGGTACAGCTCCGTCTTGAAGAACTCTGCCAGGGCAGTCAGCTCGCCGCGACGGCACGCCAGCAGCTCTTGGCGTTCTACCAAGAGCTAAATCTGCCGTGCAGTCTGGACGACCTGAAGCTCGGCGATCGCAGCCTGTCGGAGCTGTACCGCGCTGCCGAGCTGGCCTGCGCGCCCGGTTCCGATATTCACCACCTGCCGTTCGCGATCGAGCCGGAAGCGCTGATCGGCGCGATGGTTTCGACGAAAGCGCCGATCGCGGCGGTTGCCTCAGTCCGCGAGGGCGATTAGTGCCTCGGGAAGCAGCGAACGATGTCAGAAGTCAGACTTGTTGAAAAAGCCTGACTTCTCGGCTAGCGCGAAAACGCCTGTCTTCTTTTTGCACGAGGCCGACAAATTTCCGCTCAAGAAGCGCTGTTCATTTCCAGCAGATACATCTGACGCCACCAATAGTTCAGCGGGTAGTACAGCGCCGGAGCCCACATGCTACTGAGCAGCGCCGACGCCAGCGTGACGTCTTGGTAATACGCCCAGACCTCACTGAGCCTCTCAAACGTGAACGGCGCAATGCCCCGCCAGCTGTACCAAGAGAATTGCAGCGCCACCACCGTCTCCGCGATCGCCGACATCGCAAAGACGATCAGCGCCACGGAGATAAAGTCTTCCTGGACGTACTTTTGCTTTTTAAGCAGCGCCGTCAGTACGCCCACGACTAACAAGCTCAACGCTCGCGATGGAATCTGCTCGCTCATCCCGTCTTGCAAGAGGCCGAGCGTCCAGCCTGCCAGCGCCGCCTGCCAAAGGTTGCGCTTGACGCTCCAGGCCACGACCCAAATCAGCAGCCAGTTTGGCGCGACGCCCAGCAGTTCCATCCCCGGCAGGCGTGCGGGCAGCAGCAGCAGACACAGCAAAACGGACGCCAGCGTGACGGAAGCGTTGGTGAGATATCTCGATAGTTTGGGCCAGCGCATGGAAACTTAGGGAAACGATCGCGATCGGGTCAGGTCGCCACCTGTCTCCAGGGGCGTTGTGGGCCGCTCGGCGCTACTCGTCATCTTCATCGGTCAAAATTTCCACTTCGCTCTCGGCACTCTCTTGGGGCTCGGGGGGAATATCCGGCTTGCCATGTATCGACACCCACTCGAGGATATCGAGGGGCGCAAAGAGCGTGACGACTGCCCGCGGTGCGGGGCTTGCGGAGAGATCTACCGAAGTCACCTTCCCGATCGGCATACCCGACGGAAAGCGATAGCTAAATTGCGAAGAAACGACCGTATCGCCGACTTTCACATCCGGTAGCTTGTCGAAAAACTCAATGCTGGTCGTCTCATCGCCGAGGCCGCGCATGACGCCGGTCGATCGCGATCGCGTCACCTTGATGCCGACTCGGCTTGTGGAGTCCGAAACCAGCAGCACGCGACTGGAGGTGTCCGAAACGCTAATGACGCGACCGATCAAGCCACCTGGCGCGGTGACGATACTGCCGACTTCCACGCCATCGACTTCGCCGCGCCCGATCGTCAACTGTTGCCACCAGTGGTCGGCGCTGCGGCCCAGCACGGGAGCAAAAATCGGCTCGCCAGCGCCATCCGGAGCGAGATCGATCGCCTCTTGCAGGCGAGAATTCTCCTGCTTCTGCTCGGCCAGCATCGCGGACAGCTCCTGGGTACGGGCGTCCAAAAGCTGGCGAGAGCGATCTTCCGGAATGCCGAAAGGCTGGGAAACTTGACTGTAAATCTCGTAGGCGATGCGGCCATTAGACTCGCGAAACGACCATGCGCCGAGAATGACGGCGATGGAGAGTCCGGTGGTCACACCGTAACGGCCCCACCACTGACGCATAGCATTTACGAGCATTTATCCTCTGGTATTCAACGCAAGCACCCGAGATAGCAATTATGACGCTAACTCTTCCCGAAGTGACCTTCAGGCAAGTAACGCTTCAACTCTTCGCAGCCGGAGGCCGCGAATCCGAGTCGAGCTCAAACAAGATCACAGCGCGTTCTGGCGCGTGCGGAAGACGCGCTCGAGCTGTTTGAAGTTCTCCAGAACACGCCCCGTACCCAACACGACGCAGCTCAGCGGGTCGGCAGCGACGTGAGTCACGATGCCAGTTTCGTGACTGATCAGCGTATCGAGCCCTTTTAGCAATGCGCCACCGCCTGCCAGCATGATGCCGCGATCGATGATGTCTGCTGCCAGTTCGGGCGGCGTGCGCTCCAGGGTGCGCTTCACGGCCTCGACGATGACGGCCAGCGGCTCGGACATGCTTTCGCGAATTTCGGCGCTCTTAATCGACACGGTACGCGGCAGACCGGAAAGCATATGCAAGCCGCGCACGTCCATGACGAGGTTCTCGTCCTCCTCGCTGGGGTAGGCCGAGCCGACCTTAATTTTGATTTCTTCTGATGTCCGTTCCCCAATCACCAGGTTGTGGACTTTCTTCATGTACTGGGCGATCGATTCGCTGAGCTCGTCACCAGCGACGCGCACCGACTCACTCAACACGATGCCTTGCAAACTCAGAACGGCAACTTCGGTCGTACCGCCGCCGATATCGATAATCATGTTGCCCGTCGGGTCGGCCACGGGTAGGCCAGCGCCGATCGCGGCAGCCACCGGCTCGTCGATCAGGCGTACGTCGCGCGCACCGGCCTGAAGCGCGGCGTCCATCACGGCGCGGCGCTCGACGCCCGTAACGCCACTGGGAATCCCGATGATGATGCGGGGAGAGACCAGCGCCTGACCTTCGTGAACCTGGCGGATAAAGTGCTTGAGCATTAGCTCGGCAGTGTCGAAGTCGGCGATCACCCCGTCGCGTAGCGGACGCAGCGCCACGACGTTACCAGGCGTACGACCCAGCATTTCCTTGGCTTCCGTACCGACTGCGAGCGGCAGTTTGTCGTCTTGGTCGATCGCGACAACGGACGGCTCTTGTAGAACAATCCCTTTGCCGGAGACATAGACCAGGGTATTAGCGGTCCCCAGGTCGATACCCATGTCTCTAGATAGCGAAAAGCGGTTTAGTATTCCCACGCGATCTTGTGTCCTCCGAACCGTCTCAGCTACCGAACGAGCCGCAAACTTTTGTTCCGTACATTTTACGAGGGGGATTCTAGTATGTTTCGCACGCTTCGTCTACTGCTCGTCTATGGGGGATCGACTGGAAAAGGTGACCCACCTCTTGTCGAGGTCGTGATGTTTTCGGTTGTTTCTTTAGCATTCGGAATGGTGGCGATCGCGTGTAATTTGAAGCCTCGCACTGCGGCTGAAATCGCGATGGAAACCAAAGACCGGTGCGCGCAACTCTGAGGACGGGCCGATCGCGCTAGCATGACAACAGATACGTACGAAAATCTTTCTGCGATACCCACACATCCCAACATCATGAGCATCAATACAATCACATTGGTCGGTCGTGTCGGGGGAGATCCCGACGTGCGCTACTTCGACTCAGGCAAGGTGAAGTGCCGCGTATCTCTGGCCGTCGATCGCCCGACGCGCGACGATCGCCCAGACTGGTTCAACCTCGAGATGTGGGGGAAAACTGCGGAGGTTGCTGCAAACTACGTTCGCAAGGGAAAGCTGATCGGCGTGACGGGCTACCTGAAGATCGATTCTTGGCAGGATCGTAATTCTGGCGCGCAGCGCTCTTCACCGGTGATTGCGGTCGATAATATGCGCCTGCTGGGCTCGAAGCGCGATGACGATGCAAATATGGCCTCCTATGGCGACGAATTCTAAACGGGTTCGGGGCATCTGAGGCATCTAAGGCATGGTGGTGACCGATCGCATGTCCACGCAAACTTGCCCGATCTGTGGCGCGTGCCAGCAAGAAGACATCAAACAGACGTGCGATGAATGCGGTTGGCCACTGGACTCAACGAATATTGCAGCGCGCGAGCGCTGGGCGCGCGACCTCTGGCAACGATCGCAGGCGAGCCTCACAGTTGTTGCGCGGCTCGAAGCCAGCGTCACTCGCCTGGAAGCCGCGATCGCCGAGCTACCGGCTTCCCCAACCGCAAATCCGGCAATCGCCAGTCCGGAAACAGTGCCAGAACCCGAGCCCGACGGACTGCCACTATATTCCGATATCGGCCTCGACTACGTGCCGCTGGCCTGGGCGCTGAGCGAAGCGAACTGGCGCGAGGCGAATGCACTAACTGGCACTCTAATTGACGAGGCGATTGAGTTCGGTCGCCTCGCGAAATTAGAGACCACAGACTTGACACTATCGCGCCCGCGCTTCAGCGCCGAGAGCATCCTCGAAGACATCGCCCGCTTCCCCGCGACGGACTTGCAAACGCTGGCGTGGCTTTGGGCAGCCTACAGCGAAGGGCGATTCGGGCTCGTCGCTCAGACCAGTCAATGGGCGGGCGACTATGCGGAATTCTGCGATCGCGTCGGTTGGCGTGACTTCCGGGGCTGGAAATATCTGGATGCACTGCACTTCGCGCCGGAATCCCTGGAGACCGTACCGATCGGCCACCTACCAGTGCTGGCGTGGCGCAAACGGGCCTGCTACGGCATTGATGGGCAAACGGCGGCGAGCGTGATGGCCGCGTGGTTCGATCGCTGGCAGCAAGTCAGCCCAAATGGCAAGGCAGGCTGACCGCGAATCGACAGGAGAACGGCAAGCCGAGCGTGAAGATTACGGAATCGGGCAAGCAAAGCCCATCGCTCCCTTGTTCCAGTGAATTTCTAGTCAGGTAACGATGACAACCTCCGCTCCCGGACGCCACGAATCGCTCAATCGACTGCTGCTTATCCTCGTGCCGCTCATCGGCACGATCGCGCTGGCAAGCTGGCACAGCCGCGCGGCGCACTACTTTTTTGCCGTTCTGCACCTAGAGTCCACCTGGCGCGATCGCGACCCCCAAACCCGCGCCGAGTTCGAGGCCGTTACCTGCTGCACGCGATCGCGCCCCGCCGACCCGAGCATGTCCGACTGGGGGAGCCATCACATCCTCGAGCCAGGCGAAGAGATGGTGCAATACGGCGTGTTCGGCGACTTCAGCGTGCCGTTTGAGGTGGTTTACGATCGCGACGGTAATTTAGTCGCACGCTACACGTCCTACGAGTAGGTTGAGAAATTCAGAGTAGCCGGGACGGCTGCGCTACGTGAGTGAGATTTTGGCTTTAACCGCGGCGCTAGCGTCTCGCCAGCTTCGAGAACTTTAGGAAACTCCCGCCGCCTGTTTGGTTTCTTCGCGATCGCGATCGACGGCCAGCTCGCGCTGCTTCTCGGGCAGCTCCGCGAACTCGGCGACAATCTTGCGGAACTCACGACCTTCGATCGTCTCGTGTTCGAGCAATAGATCTACCAAGCGATCGAGCAGCGCGCGATTCTCCGTCAGCAGCGCACAGGCACGCTTATAGCACTGGTCGGCAATCTCGCGCACTCGGCAATCGATCTGCGTGGCCATCTCCTCGGAATACTCAGTGGCTGGCATCATATTGCGGCCTAGGAACACCTGACCGTTCGGACGCTCCAGCGCTACCGGCCCCAGGTCGGACATGCCGAGCTGCGTCACCATCTCGCGGGCGATCTTCGTGACATTTTGCAGGTCGTTCGATGCACCGATCGTCACCTCCGCATCGCCGAAGACGACCTGTTCCGCCGCGCGACCACCGAGGAAAATCACGATTAGATCGATCATCCAGCCGCGCGTATACATGCCGCTATCGACCATCTCCTCGTCAAAAATCTGCTGGGCGAAACCGCCAATGCCGCCCGATCGCGGCACGATCGTCACCTTGTTCAATGGGTCGGCGTGGTCGAGCAGCGTCATCAGCAGCGCGTGGCCGACCTCGTGATAGGCAATCAGGCGCTTCTTCTTACTGTCGAGCAGCGGCGCGAGCGACAGGCCGATCGTGACTCGGTCGATCGCGTCGTCGATTTCTGGATCTTCGATCGCCTCTTTGCGGCGGCGCGCTGTCAGGATTGCCGCCTCGTTGAGCAGGTTTGCCAGATCGGCTCCGGAGAACCCCGGCGTGCGGCGGGCAATTTTCTCCAGCGAGACGGTCTCGGACATTTTCTTAGTGCGGGCGTGGACTTCCAAAATGCCCAGGCGACCGTTGTATGCCGGGAGATCGACCGTGACCTGGCGATCGAAACGTCCCGGACGCAGCAGCGCCGAATCCAGAACATCGGGTCGATTGGTCGCTGCGATCGCGATGATGCCCGAGTTGCCCTCGAAGCCATCCATCTCGGTCAGGAGCTGGTTTAGGGTTTGCTCGCGCTCGTCGTTGCCGCCGCCGATGCCCGTGCCGCGCTGGCGACCGACTGCGTCGATCTCGTCGATAAACACCAGGCAGGGTGCATTCTCCTTGGCTTTGCGGAACAGGTCGCGTACGCGCGATGCGCCGATGCCGACGAACATCTCGACGAACTCCGAGCCCGAAATGCTGAAAAACGGCACGCCCGCCTCACCGGCGATCGCCTTGGCGAGTAGTGTTTTACCCGTTCCCGGCGGCCCAATAAGCAGCATGCCGCGCGGAATGCGCGCCCCGATCGCCGTAAAGCGTTCCGGCTCTTTCAGGAACGTCACGACCTCTTGAAGTTCTTCTTTTGCTTCCTCGACACCCGCCACGTCATCGAAGGTGATCCCGGTTTTCGCCTCCATTTGAAAACGCGCCCGCGACTTCCCAAAGCTCAAGGCGTTGTTGCCCGACTGGGCCGATCGCTTGACGATCAGCATCAAGCCGCCGATTAGGATTGCGATTACCAGAAGGTGGCCGAGCATCGCCACCGCCGCGCTGTTGTCCGGCGTCGGGTTGCTCTCGACTTCAATATCTTTGTCGCGCAGCAGCTCGATTAGCTGCGGGTTCTCTGCAAACAGCGTCACGGTGTAAGGCGGCTCGTTTTCGTCGAGGTCGCCCGTGCGGACGCGCGCCACCTGAAGCGCTGGGTCGATCTCGACCGATTTGACGTTGCCACTTTCGATTTGCTCGATAAACGCGCCGTAGCTGAGATCTCGATCGCCCGCCGGACGCGCCTGTCCGAGGGCGGGTGCGCCGGTCAGCAGCACCTGTGCCAGCGCCCAGCTTGCCGCCAGCGATCGCAAGGAGGGACGAACCTGCGGCGCGCGCCGCGAACGACGGGACGAAAAAATAGCGCGAAGCTGGGCTTTAAGAGTCATCGGCACGGAGGTTGCGCGAGTAAGTCGTCGGAATGTAGCAGCTTCCAATCAGTTTAACGCTCCCGGCGGTTCGTGCCGCTGGGCGATCGCCGTACGGAATGCCGTATAACAAGAGATACGACACAATGTCGTAACAGGATTGCTCGGTAGTTGGATACCGGCCGGGCAGTCCTTTCCATTGGCTTCAGATTCCACTGCTATGATTTTTCCAATTTTCCGTTTCTTGCGCGCTGCCCTCGCGACTTGCGTACTGCTGCTCTCGTTAGGCTTGTCGGTCGGTGTGGCTCCGGCCTTCGCGATCGAGAAATCCTCCGCACCGGAGACCGCTGAAGTATATTTCATCGCGCCGCAGGACGGCGAAACCGTCGAAGCAACCTTCGCCGTGAAGTTCGGCCTGTCGGGCATGGGCATCGCTCCGGCGGGCATCGATCGCCAAAACACCGGCCACCACCACCTGCTGGTCGATCGCGTCGAGCTACCCGACCTCGACGCACCGCTCCCCGGCGGCGACCCGAGCGTGCGCCACTTCGGCGGCGGCCAAACCGAGACCGAGCTAGCTCTCGAACCGGGCAAACACACGCTCCAGCTCGTCTTAGGTAACTACATGCACATCCCCCACGATCGCCCGGTCGTGTCCGAGCCAATCTCCGTTACCGTCAAATAGCCAACGAATAGTCAAGATCCCGGAGGTCGGACTTTTCGGAAAAGCTCCGACCTCTCACTCTCCGCGATCGAGCCGTCTGCAAACCCGGCTATCGGAAGCTACCGGCGACGTTCTTGCAGCTTGCGATACACGTCGTCGAGTCCGACATTGTGGTGCGCCATGGCCACGAGCGCGTGATAAAACAAGTCCGCCACCTCACCCGCAATTTCATCCGGCGCGTCGTCTTTGCAGGCCATTACGACCTCGGCAGCTTCCTCGCCGATTTTCTTGAGGATTTTGTTGTCGCCGCCCGCAAACAGCTTGGCAGTGTAGGAGCCTTCGTTCGGGCGATCGCGCCGATCGCAGATCGTCTCGAACAGCTCCGAGAGCGTTGCGTTGAGGTCGGTAGACTCGACAGAAGACATGGCAAAAATTCGGGAAAGACTCAGGCGTTCGTCGTCTCAGGTGCGGCGTCATCAACTCGGGTAACGACGGCCTCGACTTTAGCTTTGCCGCTCGCTTCGTCTACTTCCGTCACCGCCCAGCGCAGGGGCTCGCCGCGTTTTTCCAGCTCGGCCTCGATCTGCTTTGGCAACTCCTTAGGCGAAGCGGTCAGGTCGATTTCAGCGGTGATGAAGTGCGTCGTCATGGCTCCTCGGGGGCTAAATCTCGATCGCCTTGCTGCCGATGTTGGCGTTCGGAACGATAACTGAGTATATCGCGTCCGGTTCGGTGTCGCGGGTGCGATGCGCGCGGCAAACGTTCCGTCCGGCGCACCCGACCCGGACGCTGTAGCATTGTTTGAGTTTCCCCGCCCGATTCATGAGCCAGCCTCTCGTCAGCGTCATTACCCCCTGCTACAACGCGCGATCGCGACTCGAGCAGGTGCTGACGAGCGTTCGAGATTCGACCTACCCAGCGATCGAGCACATCATCATCGACGACGCTTCCACAGACGGGAGCCTCGAGGTACTGGAGGCACTGGCCGATCGTTACGAGTTCGTCTCGCTGTCTTCCACGCCGCGCCAAGGCCCCGCCCCCGCCAGGAATCGCGGCGTTCAGTCCTCGAAAGGTAAATACCTGCTGTTTCTCGACTGCGACGACACGATCGAACCGAGCTTTATCGAAACGCTAGTCGCCGCCGCCGAGACCAGTCCCGAAAACGTCGCACCGTTCTACACGCCGATTCAGCTGCACGGCGCAATGGAACGAGCGATCGGCGGTGCGTCCTGGTCACTCGAGCGACTGGTGGACAGTCCATTTATTAACGTTTGCTCGCTGGTTCCGCGCGCGGTCTTCGATCGCGTTGGCGGCTTCAATCCAAAGCTACGCGTTCTAGAAGACTACGAGCTATTTCTGAAATTGGCCTTCGCAGGCTATCGCGGCCAGCTCGTGCCGGACGTACGGCTGCACTGCTACATCGGCTCCGAAAGCTACTCCGACCACTTCAACCAGCGCGGCGGCGACACCGTCAAACGCCGGACGCGTGGCGCGATCTTGCAGGCATACCGCAGCCGCCTCGAGCAGCTCGGGCTAGCCGATCGCCCCAAAGTCGCGCCCTATCTCGACGGTCGCGAAGGCGATGTCGGCGCATTCGATCTGTCGCGGGTAGCCGAACCCTCACCAAAGGCCCAGATCGAAGCACCTCCAGCAGTCGAGTCCCCCAGGCCAGCAGAAGCTCAGCCTGCTGCGGAAGATAACGAAGAGCCCGGCCTCAATTATCCCGAAGATATCGTTCTCGTCGAGGCGAAGTACGCCGAGGCGATCGAGCCGATCGCCGACATGCTGCTCGGCCTAATTCCCGGCAAAGCGCGGCGCGTTTTGGAAGTGGGCTGCGGTGCGGATGCCCTCGGCGCGCAGTTCAAGCGCGTCGCACCCCACTGCGAGGACTATATCGGCATCGCCCTCGACGAAGCTGCGGCCAAAGACGCCACCGATCGCGTCGATACTTGCCACATCTGCGACCTGGACGCGCTGGCATCCCCCGACAAACCCGCGATCGAGATTCCCCCCGCAAGCCTAGACTGCATCGTCTATCGCCAGCCCGTGGCCGAGTCCACACGGCTCGCTGCGATCGTCGCCAACCAGACCGACTGGCTCAAGCCCGAGGGCATCGTACTTTTCGCACAGCCGAACCCCCACTACTGGCAGGAAATCGCCGCCTTTCTCTCCGGTCGCCGATCGCCACAAGGTCACACCATCAGTGAAGTGCGGCAGATCCTCCAAAACGCGGGATTGACGATGCTCGACGTGCGCCCGCTCGACAGTAGCGCTGAAGCACCGTCGGAAGCATTCAGAAACTGGCTCTACGAAGGGCTCGACGCCGCCGCCGCCAAGTTCGGATTCGATCGTGGCGTGTTCGAGGCCAATTGCGGTACGTCACACTACATTTTCCGCGCCTGGAAGGCCGACGCGATGCCGCATCTGCTACTCGTCCAGACGCTGTTAATTTCGACAATGGCTTCCGATCGCGTACGTATCTACCAACCCGATCGCCTACTGCAAGGCATCCCTGGTGCGCGCACGGTCTCGAATCTGCACGCGCTGGCTTTGGTCAACGGTCGCCCCAACGAAGAGAAAGTCTTCATCTGGCAGCGAGCGCGCCTCAAACGCGAAGACGGCATTGCCCGACAGCGGCGCATCCTCAACGGCGGCTACCTGATCGTCGCAGAAATCGACGACGATCCGCGCTTCTGGCCGGATCATATCGAGGCGGACTTCTTTACGTTCCGCGCCTGCCACTGCATCCAGACTTCCACCGAGCCGCTTGCCGAGTTCCTGCGCCAGTTCAATCCCCACGTCAAAATTATTCCGAACCAGCTCCCCGAACTGCCGCCGCCGCGCGAATACGACGATCGCGCCCCCGTGAAAATTTTCTTCGGGGCGCTGAACCGCGAGCCGGACTGGCAGCCGCTAATGATGGGACTCAACCGAACGCTGGCCGATCTGGGCGATCGCGTGCGGGTGCAGGTGGTTCACGATCGCCACTTCTACCACGCCCTGCAAACCCCTCATAAATCCTTCGTCTCGACCTGTACCTACGACCGCTACCACGAGATCCTGCGCGAGTGCGACATCGCCCTGCTGCCGCTCAACCCAACGGAGTTCAACAGCATGAAATCCGACCTGAAGTTCATCGAGTGTGCGGGGCGCGGCGTCGTAGTGTTAGCCAGCCCGACAGTTTATGCGCGATCGGTCAAGCACGGCAAAACGGGGCTGCTGTTCCATACGCCGGAAGAGTTCGAGGTGCTGTTACATCAAGTCGTGGAAAACCACGAGTGGCGGCGCGGAATTGCGGCCAATGCCTACGCCTACGTACGCGACGAGCGGCTGATTTCCCACCACTATCGCGAGCGCTACGATTGGTATCTGGAAATGCGCGATCGCCTGCCGGAGCTGAACGAAAGCCTCCGCGAGCGCGTCCCCGAGATTTTCGCCGAATCCTAACTGCATCACCCACTCCACGCTGACCTCCGAACCTTCAAGGCACCTCCAAGACTCATGCTTGCTTCTCTCCTGAAAAATCGCCCTCGACTGACCGGCGCGATCGCCAGTCTCGGCCTGGCCCTCGCGATCGCGACGCCCGCGCTGGCCGATGACCCGTTCCGCGATCGCAACCCGCGCGAACTTAACGACAAGGCGGTCGAAGCCTTCGAGGCGATGTTCAAAGAAGCGGACTATCCTGCCGCCAATGATGCCCTCAGCGACGCCGTCCGCGAAGCGCCCGAAGAGCCGCTGGTTTACGCGCTGCTCGCCGCGATCGACTATCTGGAAGCCGGGGGCAACGACCTCCCCGCCAGCTTCAGTGCCTACGCCGCACAGACCCGCGAAGCGGGAGGCCAGCTCGTCGAAGCCGACCCATTGCGGGGAAATCTCTATATGGCAGTGGGCTATTTCCTAGAAGCAGGCGATATTTTCCTGCGTGAAGGGGCGCTGCGCGGCATGCCTGCGGCGCTCTCGAACGTGCAAAAGACTTTCGACCATCTCGATCTCGCTAGTCAGGAGAATTCCTCCGACCCAGAACTCAACGCCATCAAGGGCTATATGGATCTGCTGCTGGCGGTGGCGCTGCCGTTTGCGGACGTGAATCCGGCGCTCGATCGCCTGGAGCAGTACGGCGGCCCGACCTACGTCTCTCTGCGGGGCGTGGCCGTAGGCTACCGCGACTCCGATCGCCCGGACGATGCGATGGACGCTGTAGACCGCGCGATCGCCGCCGCGCCGGATAACCCGGAGCTGCACTACCTCAAAGCGCAAATCTTCGTTGAAAAGCGCGGCTACGCAGATAGTCTTCAGTGGTTCGATGAAGCCCTCGACGAGAGCGAACAGCTCCTGCCTGCTACCGTCCGCCAGATCTGTCGCGAGCGCCGCAAAGCTACGGAACGAGCGATCCGCGATGGTGCTACCGTAGAGAGCGATTTACCGGAGGCGTGCCCGTAAACGCAGGTCTCTAATTGCATCCGCCTTTTCTGCGCTCGGCTCTATGGACGTTCAGTTTCGCGAATTCAACCCGTTTAATATCTGGCTCTGGTTCGAGCTGGAGAGCGTGCCATCGGGCGCGGAGAAGCAGTATATCGAAGAGCTATTTGAATCTTGGTTCTTTCTGGGCAAGTTGGGCAGCTTCAATGCCGAGAATTTGCAGGTGCAGGATGAAGGTCTCGATATCAGCTATATGCGCTACGACAACGATCGCGAGAGCATGATGGCGCTAATGCATAACATGGGCGAGATCGAGTATTTGGGGACGTTAGGGCGCTGCTGGTTTGACTTGGGGACAAGTGATGCGGTGGCGATCGATGTGCTGATTAATGGGATGCAGCAGTTGAGTAAGGATTTCGTGCCAATCGTGCGGTTTACGATCGGCGGCGAGCATCCGGACTGGCCGATTCCAGAAGAGCAAAAACCGGACGATTTCGCAGAATTCAATTAAAAGCACCAGCGAGCACTGAGCGTAGTCGAAGTGCGGTGTCTACTGGGTGCGAAGGTTTTGAAACTCCACAATTCTCGTGTCTTAGCGAAGCCCGCGCTTCGACTCCGCTCAGCGCTCTCTGACTTGTTGAGATCGAACGCCAGAAGTGGGGCGAATGTCCCGACCCCGACCCCGATCGCCCGTCTGCACCCGCCACAGATCCGCATAAATCTTCGAGCCCGTCGCCAGCTCATCGTGCGTGCCTCGCTCGACGATCTGCCCGTTCTGCATTACGTAAATACAGTCCGCATTCCGCACCGTCGATAAACGGTGGGCAATCACGATCGTCGTCCGCTCAGCCGTAATGACATCGAGCGATCGCTGAATCGCAGCCTCCGTCTCGTTATCTACTGCACTCGTCGCCTCATCGAGAATCAAGATCGGCGGATCTTTCAGGATTGCCCGCGCGATCGCGAGGCGCTGCCGCTGACCGCCGGAGAGCTTTTGCCCGCGATCGCCCACGACCGTGTCATAACCCTGGGGAAGTGCCTGGATAAATTCATGTGCCTCGGCTAGCTTAGCGGCGCGCACGATGCGATCGTAGCTGGCGTCGAAGCTGCCGTAGGAGATGTTTTCCGCCACCGTTCCGTGGAACAGGAAGACATCCTGGCTGACCCAGCCGATCGCGCCGCGTAGCTGCTGCAAGTCCAGGTCGCGAATATCGACGCCGTCGATCGCGATCGTGCCGGAGGTCGGATCGTAAAGCCGAAGCAGTAGCTTGACGAGCGTGCTCTTACCCGAGCCCGTCGCGCCGACAATTGCGATCGTGCTCGCCGATGGTACACACAGGCTGAAGTTATTTAATAGGGGTGCGCGATCGCGGTAGGCAAAGCCCACATCCTGAAAATCAATCTGAAACTTACCCTGTCCCGCAACAGAATCGAGGACGCGATCGCCCGTAGGCGTGACCTCTGGCGTATCGAGCAACCGAAAAATTCGCCGCGTTGAAGCTGCGGCCCGCTGATAGTGGTCGAGCGTGTCTCCCAATCGCGTCATCGGCCATAGCAACCGCTGTGTTAGAAAGACCATCGTGCTGTACGACCCCACCGACAGATTGCCTTCCGCTGCCTGGATACCCCCAACGATCAGCGTTGCAGTAAAGCCGACGAGGATAGCGATGCGGATAATCGGGATAAAGGCCGCGCTCAGCGCGATCGCACGGCGGTTGCTGCGGCGGTAGTCATCGCTGAGTCGAGTGATGCGATCGTACTCGAACTGCTCGGCGACAAAGCTCTTAATCGTGGCGATGCCCCCGAGATTATTGGCGAGCTGGGCGTTCAGCCAACCGACACGATCGCGAACTTCCGAATAGCGCGGCGCGAGGTACTTCTGAAAAGCGATCGACCCGACCAGAATCGGCGGAATCGGCAGCATCGCCAGCCACGCCACTGACGGCGACAGCACGAAAAACGCCGTCGAGACGATCGCCGCCGTCGTCACCACCTGCAAAACCTCGTTTGCTCCGCCATCGAGGAAATGCTCGAGCTGGTTAATGTCGTCATTCAGCACGGACATCAGCTCGCCCGCGCTGCGATCCTCGAAATACCCCATCTCTAGCGACTGCACGTGGCCATAGGTGTCGAGCCGTAAATCGTGCTGGATTGACTGCGCTAGATTCCGCCAAATCCGCTTTAGGCCGTATTCGAGCAGCGATTCAAGCCCCCAAACTACCGCGCTAAATGCAGCCAGCGTCCATAGCTGCGATCGAACGGACACGATTCCCCAGCCCGCCAGGAACGATTCTTCCTGCTTGACGACCACTTCGACGGCGATACCGATCAGGGCGGGCGGCGCGAGGTCGAAAATCTTGTTGGAAATCGAGCAGGCCGCCGCTTGCAAAGCCACGCTGCGATAGGGGCGACCGTAGCGAATCAGACGCAAAAAAGGCGATCGAGACATAGACTTTTAGCCAGCGAGCTGGGAAAAACTCAAGTTCCCATAACCATACCCTTTGGATCGCGTGCCGAACGTCGAGCCCGAACAGTCGGCAAATCTCAGATATTCCCGCCATGCCAGATACTTTGCCAGCCCAACCTAAACGATCGAACTACTGGAAACTGTGGCCGTACCTTCGCAGCCGTCGCAGCACGATCGCGCTGGCGCTGACCTGCACCCTTGGCTTTACGATTTTCTGGCCGATCTTGGGCGCGATCGTCGGCAGAATTGCGGGCTATATCGGTGACGGAAACGTTCGGGCGATCGCGGAGCTGATGGCCTGGAGTGCCGCGATCTTCATCCTGCGCGGCCTCGTCCAATTTGGGCAGGACGTATTTATGGCTAAAGCGGCCCTGGGCATTGCCTTTGACCTACGAACTCGCGCCTACGAACACCTGCAAAAACTCAGTCCCACCGACTTCGCCCGCACTCAAACTGGCGATCTGGCTTACCGCCTAACGGAAGATATCGATCGCGTCGGCGAAGCGATTAATAAAGCCTTCCATCAGTTCGTCCCCAGTATTCTTCAGCTCGTTGTCGTGCTGGCGTATATGGTCTGGCTTAACTGGCAGTTGACGCTAGCAACCTTTGCGATCGCGCCGATTATCGCCCTGTCGATCGGTTGGTTCGGCGAACGGCTGATGGTTTATTCTCGCCGCAGCCAGGAAAACGTCTCCGAGCTGGCGTCGTTCCTGACGGAAATGCTCGGCGCGATCCGCATCGTCCAGAGCTTCGCTGCCGAAGACTACGGCCTCCGGAAATTCACCCAGCAGGCCGATCGTGCCCGCCGCGCGAAATTCCATGCCGCCCAAACCCAAGCACTCCAGTTCGTCGTTGTCGGCTTCCTGGAAGCAATGGGCGTATTGCTGCTGTTTTTCCTCGGCGGTTGGCAGATTTCCCAAGGCAACCTCACCGGCAGCGGTTTCGCCAGCTACGTTGCCGGGATCGCGATGCTCATCGATCCGATCGCTCTGGTCACCAGCAACTACAACGAGTTCAAACAGGCTGAAGCGTCGCTCGATCGTATTTACGAACTGCTCGCGATCGCGCCCAGCATTGTCGAATCCGCCAACGCGATCGCAGTCCGCGACACTAGCGGTCACGTCAGCTATCGCAATGTCACGCTCACCTACCCCGGCAGCGATGCCCCGGCTCTGAAAGACTTCAGCCTCGACATCCCTGCCAGCACGACGATCGCCCTCGTCGGCTCGTCCGGAGCCGGGAAAACCAGCCTCGTAAATTTATTACCGCGCTTTTTCGATCCGCAACGGGGCGCGGTAACGATCGACGATCGCGACGTGCGTGACTTCACCCTCGCCAGCCTGCGCACCCAAATCGGCATCGTCCCCCAGGAAACCGTCCTGCTCACCGGCACGATCGCCGAGAATATTGCCTTTGGACAGATGAGTTACGATCGCGATCGAGTCATCACCGCTGCCAAAATCGCCAACGCCGATCGCTTTATCCGCGACTTTCCCCAGGGCTACGAAACCTGGGTCGGCGAACGCGGAGTCAACCTTTCCGGCGGCCAACGACAGCGTCTCGCGATCGCCCGCGCCGTCTTGCACGATCCGCGTATCTTGATTCTCGACGAGGCCACCTCTGCCCTCGACTCCGAGTCTGAAGCCCTCGTCCAGCAAGCCCTCGATCGCGTCATGGAAGACCGCACCGTTCTGATCGTCGCTCACCGTCTCGCGACCGTCCGCCGCGCCGATCGCATTGTCGTTATGGAGCATGGCCAGATCGTCGAGACTGGAACTCATGAGACGCTCCTCACTGCAGGCCAGCGCTACGCTACGCTCCACGCCAGCCAGTTTCTGTAGGTTCGTGCTTCCTCGGTGCGCTCCAGCTCAATATCCCAGCGTCGTTCCCTTCCTATGCCGAAAAGCAAAGAAAAGCCCATCGACTTTAAAAAGCTCGGTATCACGCTGAAAGATATCGAGCTCGAAGATAAGCGCACCTCGAAGGAGATTGCGGCAGAGGAAAAGAGCCGCAAAAAAGAGATCGTGCAGTTCGTTACCACGATGGGTCTCGGTATCAGCGTCGGCATCGTGATCGGCGTCGTCCTATTTTTCGTGAAAGATGAAAAGCTCGCGATCGCGGGCGGTGGCGGCGTCGTTGCGTTGTTGATGGCGCTGAAGTATCCCTACCTGGCGATCTGGGCGTTCGCTATCTATATGCCCTTCGCCGGAACCGTCACCTATTGGGTTGGTGGCGGCAACGCAGTTTTTCAGCTCGCGAAAGATGGCCTCGCCTATCCGGCTTATCTTGCGGTCTATCAGAGCCTCAAGAAGCAAAGGCTTCCTTTCCTGATGCCTGCGAATGCGCTCAAGCCGTTTATGATTCTTGCGGCTTGTATCGCGTTGACGATGCTGTCGCAAAATCTCGCCCAGCAGTTTTCAAGCGATCCGAAAGGTAAGCCGATCGCGATGGGAGTCATCGGCATCAAGGTGCTGATCGGCTATCTGCCGCTAATTACCTGCACGTACTACCTGCTCAAAACTAAGACCGAGCTGCTTTGGTTTACGCGGCTCCACACGCTCCTCGCGATCGCCTGCTGCTTGTTGGGCGTCTTGCAATATCAGATGCTCTCATCCGGCGCGTGCCAAGGCACCGACCACCTGGCCGGTGATGACCTATTCAAGGCGACGCTGGAATACAAATGCCTGGTCGGTGGTTCGCTGGTCTTCAGCCCATCACAAAACATGATTCGCCTGCCGGGAACGTTTGTCGCACCGTGGCAGTGGGCTTGGTTTTTGATCGGAAATGCCTTCACGACCTTTGCGACAACCTTTAGCGACGCTTCGATTAAGTGGCGTGCGGTGGGCTTTATCGGACTGGCGCTCGTGTTCGTTAACTCCATGATTTCCGGCCAGCGGATCGCACTGCTGTTGGTTCCCGTCATCGTCATCGCGCTGCTGATTTTGACCGGGCAGTTAGCCAAGCCGAAGACCTTTATCCCGATCGTCGGCGGTATGAGCGTCTTGATTGTCGGCGCGTTTATCTTGTTCCCAGACGTGATCCAAGGTCGCATCGACAGCACGATTTCCCGCTGGCAAGCTTCACCACCGACCGCCTTTATCGCCGAGCAAGCCGAGCATTCTACCGGTGGCTTTCAACCGTTCGGACACGGCGTCGGGCGTGCGACCAACTCCGCACGTGTCTTTGGGGAAGCAGCGCTCATCGAAACTTACTACCCCAAGTTGATGTACGAGATCGGCCTAGGGACGCTTGCGTTCCTGGGGCTCGTGACTGCGATTACGGTCACGACATTTAAGGCGTATCGTTCTCTCAAGGATAAAGATCTAAGGAGCTATGGCGCGTCTTTCTGGGTGTTCGTCTTCTTTATTAGCTATCAAACCTACTACTACCCGCTAGATGTCGATCCAGTCGCCGTTTATTACTGGATGTTTGCCGGATTGCTGCTGCGCCTGCCGGAAATAGACAGACAGGAATCCGAGAAAAAGCACCAGGCGCTCCAGCGTCTGCGCGAGCTACTGGCTTCGGGGCAGTTGCGCCGCTATCTCAAGGAAAAAGAGAAAAAGAAAAAACGCTAGCTCGATGCCCTAGAGCCGCGGTTAGTGTTGTGAGGTAGTCTCCTTCCTGTTGTCCGCGTGTGGCTTATCGGCGTGCGTTTTGATCGCGATCGCGCTGTATTTGCTCGCGCTCGCCGATCGTCAGTTCCGCTCGGACGAGATGTCGAACCGTCTCGCCTGACTTAAAATTTCGACAGAATTACTCTTATTTAAAGTTCGCTAATGCTTTTCATCACGGTTGTCATTCCGACCTATGGGCGCGAGGAGCCTCTCGTCGATACGATCGCCGATGTCCTCGCGCAAGACTACCCGAAGTTCGAGACGATCGTTGTCGATCAAAAGCCAAACCACACACCTGAAGTCGCAGAATATCTGCAAACAGTCTCCGATGAAGGCAAAATTCAGCTTTATACGCTAAAAGACTGGGCGAGTCTGCCGGGGGCGCGAAACTATGCGGTACGGCGCGCGGCGGGTGACATCATCGTCTTCATCGACGACGACGTGCGCCTCGAACCCGACTACCTGCAAAAGCACGCGGAGAACTACCTCGATCGCCCGGATATTGCAGGCGTCGCCGGTCGCGTTTTCGATCGCATGAAGCTCGCCGACTCCAAAGGCGCACTCCGAATCGAACAAATGCCGCCGGAAGCGATGGATCCCGGCATCGCCTGGTACCACCTCGACCTCGTTCATACCGTCAAACCTCAGCCTGTCCTCTCCGCGCGCGGCTGCAATATGTCCTACCGCCGCGAGATCTTCACCCAGCACGGCATCTGGTTTGACGAGCGCTTCCGGGGCAGCGCCGTGCGCGAAGAGTCTGACTTCTGCCTGCGGATCCGCAAGACCGGCCAGCCCATTTGGTACGACCCGGAAGCGTCGCTCATCCATATCGGCGAGCCGACCGGCGGCTGCCACGATGTGTCTACAAAGTCGATGGGCTACCAGGTGACGTTCTACCACAACCACTTTTTTCTCGGGCTGCATAACCTCACGCTCGGCCAGTGCGCTCGCTTTTTCACGAAGCTCTTCGACTGTCACGTCCTCGGCCACCCGCCCTGCAATAAGAGCGGCTCGCCGATCAAGATTCTCGTGCGCCTTGGGTTCTATCTGCTCGGCTTTCTCGATGCCGTCAAAACTTGGGTTAAATCTATCTGGGATGACGGCCAGGTGTACTCTCGCCTCGATCGCGCCCAATCGCGCTAAGCCAACCCAAAGACTCCGCTAAGCTTGTCGCGCGCCTCCTTTAATAACCCGCTATGAAAATTCTCGTCGCGAGCCACACTTACATCGTCGATCTCAACCGCGACAAATTTCGCGAGCTGGCCCAGCTTGCGCCGGATATTGAAGTGACGGTTGTTGTGCCCGAGCGCTGGCAACCGGGCGGAGTCCAGAAGAAAACGATCGTCAGCGAACCGCTCGACGAGGGCAACTTCCATATCGTCCCGGTTCCCAACTTCAGCCAAAATCAGCAGGGTTTGCTGACCTTCAAGTGGGGCATCGTCTCGCTGCTGCGCCGGTTTAAACCGGACATCATCCACGTCGAGCAGGGCGCGAAGGGTCTGGCCTACGCCCAACTCATCACGCTCAACAAACTCCTCGGTCTTAAGGCAAAAAATACCTTCTTCACCTGGTGGAATATCCCTTATACCCTCAAATGGCCTGTGTCCTGGCTCGAAGCGTATAACCTCGGCAACACCCACGGCGCGATTCCCGGCAACAAAGACGGCGCGGACATCCTGCGCGATCGTGGCTACAAAGGCCCGATCGAGATTCTGCCCCAGCTCGGTGTCAACGAAACGCTGTTCCGACCCCAAGAGCAAACTGAACTCCGCGCCAAATACGGCATCGCTGCCGATGAATTTACGATCGGTTTTATCGGTCGCTTTGTCGAAGAAAAAGGGCTGCTCACCCTGGCGCGCGCCCTTGAAGGTATGGCCGACCGCCGCTGGAAGTGCGTCCTGCTCGGTCGTGGGCCGCTGCGCGAACAGCTCGAAACCTGGGTTGCCGATCGCGGTTGGCGCGATCGCGTCCTCTTCGTCGAGAGTGTCCCCCACGACGAGGTTTACCGCTATATCAACCTCCTCGACACGATGGTCTTGCCCTCCGAGACCACCTACAAACTGAAAACTCTCTCGTCCGTTGGCTGGAAAGAGCAGTTCGGCCACGTTCTCATCGAAGCGATGGCCTGTAAAGTGCCGCTCGTCGGCTCCGACTCTGGCGAAATTCCCTACGTGATCGACGAAGCTGGTCTGACGTTCCCCGAGGGCGACGCCGACAAGCTGCGCCAGTGCCTGCTTCGCTACCTTGACGATCCCGACTTCGCTCGCGAAAGAGCTGAGCTGGGTTACACACGCGCCATGGAAAAGTACACCAACCGCGCGATCGCCCAGCAGCAACTCGACTTCTACCGTCAAGTGCTCGCCGCCTAAGTAGCCCAAGTCAATCTTTGAGGTTATACCGTGGACGGGCAGTGCCAAAATCCGCGCTCTACCGTAGTTCTCGACTCGTAAAACCTCATTTTCTTGCTTGGGCTACTTAGCATTTCCAACTAGCCCAAGGCCGGACGCTCGCCGCGATCGCGATAGATCGAATAGTCGCGCATAATCTGAGCGTGGTCGAAGCATAGCGGCTCAGGCAGCGCGTCTGGCGAAAACACTGCCAGCGCTTTCGCGTCGTCTCCAGCCTCGGGCGTTCCTGTCGCCGTCGCCACGTACACCACGCTCATCGTGTGCCGACGCGGATCGCGCTCCGGTTTGGAGTACACGCCCAGCAGCTCGGTCAGCGTCACCTTCAATCCCGTTTCTTCTTCCGCCTCTCGCCGCGCCGCCGTTTCCACCGTCTCGCCGTAGTCGATAAAACCGCCGGGAATCGCCCAGCCGAAGGGCTCGTTTTTTCGCTCCACTAAAACGATCGGCCGATCGGGGCGATCGGCCAGCTCGATAATGATGTCCGCCGTCGGGCTCGGGTTGCGATAGGCCATCGGAAAAGCAGCAAGAAAGGACTTTCAAATCCTCGCTACGCTAGCGCAAATTCGGTGCGCCCTCGATCGCGCCAAGCCGCACCGAACTCGCAAATGTTAAGGCTGCAAAAAGCTTCGTAAACCTCTACGTCGAGCGTCGATTCGCTAGAAAATCTCATGCTAGATTCGGATCTAAGCGAGCCATAGCGCCACCATCGCTCGGGTCTGCCGTTCTTCTTCGCCAGTTTGCTTATGGTTTTTTCGCGTGCCAGCGGTATCTTGCTCCACCCCACCTCGCTGCCCAGCCGCTTCGGGATCGGCGATCTCGGCTTCGAGGCGTACCGCTTTGTAGACTTCCTCGAGGCCAGCGACCAAAAAATCTGGCAGATTCTGCCCCTCGGCCCCGTCGGATATGGCAACTCGCCCTACATGTGCTACTCCGCGATCGCCGGGAACCCACTCCTCCTCGATCTAGACGCCCTCTGTAGCCAAGACCTCGTCACCCTCGAAGAAATCGCCTACCCGCCAAGTTTTCCCTTCGATCGCGTCGATTACGAATTGGTCAACAGTTACAAGCTGCCCCTCCTTCGCAAAGCCTACGAGCGCTTCCAAGTCTCGGCCAGCGACGAGCAAAAGCAGGAGTTTAAAGCGTTCTGCGATCGCAGCGCCACTTGGCTCGACGACTATTCCCTCTTCACGGCGCTCAAACAACACTTCGGCGATCTCGGCTGGTACGGCTGGCCCGAGGCGATCGCCAAACGCGACCCCAACACCCTGAAAGCATGGCGCGAAAAGCTTATCGACGACGTCGAATTCTGTCGCTACCTCCAATACGAATTCAATCGACAGTGGGCAGCCCTCAAGCAATACGCCAACGCGCGGGGCATCGAAATCTTCGGCGATATCCCCATCTATGTCGCGCACGATAGCGCCGACGTTTGGGCTCACTCCGAAATCTTCTGTCTCGATCCCAACACCGGCCAGCCCACTGAAATGTCTGGCGTTCCGCCTGACTACTTCAGCGAAACCGGCCAGCTCTGGGGCAACCCGGTTTACAACTGGGACGTGCTGGCAAAAGACGGCTTTAAATGGTGGATCCAGCGCTTCAAATCCATCCTCGAATACGTCGATCTGATTCGTATCGACCACTTCCGTGGCTTTGAATCCTACTGGTCGGTTCCCGGCGGCGAAGAAACCGCCATGAACGGTAAATGGGTCGAGGCCCCTGGCCGCGAGTTCTTCATCAAACTCCGCGCAGAGCTGGGCGAACTGCCGATCGTGGCGGAAGATCTCGGCATTATCACCCCCGAAGTCGAAGCCCTCCGCGACGAATTCGACTTCCCCGGCATGAAAATTCTTCACTTTGCCTTCGACTCTGGTGCGGCGAACCCTTACCTGCCCTATAACTACGCCACGCCCAACTGCGTCGTCTACACCGGAACCCACGACAACAACACGACAATGGGCTGGTACGAAGCCCGAAGCGCTGACGAAAACCAGTGGCTCTGGAACTACCTCGGCTGTAGTCGCGGTGAAGGTGTCAACTGGGATTTAATCCGCCTCGCGCTCGCCAGCGTCGCCAACCTCGCCATTTTTCCGATGCAAGACCTACTCGGCCTCGGCACGGGCTCGCGGATGAACGAACCGAGCAAAGCCACCGGCAACTGGGACTGGCAGCTCCGCCCGAACGTCCTCAACGAAGACCTCAGCGGTCGGATGCGCTTCTACACCGGCGTCTACGGACGAACACCACAACGCCCCGCCCCGCCAGAAGAGATCGAGTAATACGCAATCCGATCCAGGAAAAGTCCAAACACCAAAGAACATCAAGCGTAGTCGTGGGCGCAGCCTTAGCTCTGCAAATAGTACGGGTTTGAGATAAAGACCGATACGCTAATTGTGACCCTGGCACAGTCGGAGTTGGTATGAGATGCGCCCAACATCAGAAAATAATTGAGAAGTTGGACTCTTTGAAAAAGTTCCGACTTCTGTGGTTTGGCAACAGTCTCCCTGCGACAGCACAAAAGTGCCTCGCAAAAGTACTGAGCCCTTAAACCGAAATCGGGATGACAGGATTTGAACCTGCGGCATCCTGCTCCCAAAGCAGGCGCGCTACCAAGCTGCGCTACATCCCGGTTTTCTGCATTATATCGGAAAGACTGGCGCGAGAACGTATCCTGGATGTATCCGGACTATGCGCTCGTCATTGGGCGATCGCGCAATTCCGGCGCGCGCTCCCGACGATTGACACCGCTATTTTTCTTTACCGCAGGCGATCGTGAGACTTCAAGACTTTCTGCATACCGATCTTCGGTACGACTACCAAGACATCGCAGCCGATACCGACCTCAGCCGTCAGATTCAGGTGCGTCTCATCGATATGGGCATCCTCGAGCCACCCGCCGACGGCATCTTCGGCCCTGTTACCAGCGCTGCTCTCGAACGCTTCCAAACCCTAATGGAGTCCGGCGAGCCCCGCTATCTCGGCGCGATTACCGCCAAGCAGATTATCGAAACAACTCGCGCTGACCTGCCCGCAAACCTGCCTGTCTTGACCGTCACGCGCGACACCGTTTTTAAAGCCCGACCCCTGCAATCGTCCGTCCTGCCCGAAACCGAAAAGCAGCTTGTCGCCAGCGGGCGATCCTTCAAGCTTATCGAGGCCGACCCCGCCGTCCGCAAACACGTCCGCGTGACGCTACGCGACGACGAATTCCCAAAGCTCCACGAAGACGGCGCGGTCAAGCCTTCTCAAATTTGGTATGTCTTTAGCGAACATGCCAAATTTGAAGACCTCGGCGTTGAAGACGAATCGATCGCGCCCAAAACGCCGCCCAAAACCGTTCGCCTCGACGTTCCCTACAAATCACAGCTCGACAACTGGTACAACCCCACCGGCTCCTGCAACGTCACCTCCCTGGCGATGTGCATGGCCTACCTTGGAATTCCCCGCCGCGACAACATTGGCCAGTACGAAGACGAACTCTACGAATACGCGCTCTATCGCGGTTTAAGCCGCCACGATCCCTACGATTTAGCGAAGATCGTCCGCGACTACGGCGGCAAAGACACCTTCCGAGAAAATGCCACGATTGAAGAAGCCAAAGCATGGCTCGCAGGCGGCAACCCCGTCGTTATTCACGGCTACTTCACCTCCTTCGGCCATATCATCGTTCTCGTCGGCTATAACGAGCGCGGCTTTATTGTCCACGACCCATACGGCGAGTGGTTCTCCACTGGCTACCGCACCGACCTTAGCGGCGCGTTTAAGACCTACTCCTACGGCCTCATTCGCCGTACCTGCATCCCCGACGGCAACTTCTGGGTTCACTTTATCTCTAAGTAGTCCGCTCTCCTAGCTCGAGCTTACGCTTGGCAAGCTCGAGCAGAGGAAGCCAATGAGTGCTGAGCCGAGTCGAAGCAAAGTCTGCGTAAGCCTCGTCTACAATGCCGGGTCTTCATTGCCGAAGATTCGGCTTTTTCGATCTAGCGTCTCTACCCAACCTCAAACTTCATACTGATATCCATCCACGGCGATCGCGTAACCGTTGCACTCGTGGAGATATAGTCCACACCCGTCTCCGCCACCGCCCGAACCGTCTCCAACGTAATATTGCCCGAAGCCTCCAGCGTCACAGACCGCACGTTATTGCGCGCAATACGCACCGCCTCGCGCATCTCACTCGGCGGCATATTGTCCAGCATGACGATATCCGCCCCCGCCAAGATTGCTGCTTCCATCTGCTCGATCGTCTCCGCCTCAACCTCGATCGACAGCGGATACGGAATATTCGATCGCACCTGCGACACCGCCGCCTCAACGCTTTCCATCACCGCTAGATGGTTATCCTTCAGCATCACCGCATCATCGAGCCCCATCCGGTGATTAACCGCACCACCAACCCGCGACGCATACTTTTCAAACACCCGCAAACCCGGCGTCGTCTTTCGGGTATCGACCAACGACACCGACAAATCCGCCAGCAGATCGACATACTGGCGCGTTACCGTCGCAATCCCGCTCAGCCGCATCACCAGATTTAGCGCTACCCGCTCGCCCATCAAAAGTGATGCTAGAGAGCCTTGTATTTCTGCAATAGCCGTCCCTGCCTGGCAGTATTCACCATCGCAGCGATTCAGTGTCACCTCTACTTCGGAGTCCAGCAAATAGAAAAGACGCTCCATCACGGGCAGGCCAGCAACCACTCCATCCATTTTGGCCACCCAGTAAGCACGGCCCATACGAACGCTACCGGCAAGTAACCCTTGCGTTGTGACGTCTCCCCGCCCAATATCTTCCGCAATCCACCCTTTCAGCGCATCATCCAGGCAAATCCAAGGCGGCAACATCGCGATCGAGCCAGCGCCAGCACCAGATCCCGCACCTAAATCGCCCATCTCACTAACTCTTACAAGACCAGTTCTACTCGACTCTAACCCTCGGTAACTGACAACACACAACCGCAAGTGCGCACAAAGGATTAACCGACAGCCAAAAGCTAACCCTAATCACAGTCAGCGTGCTTTCATCTCTTGAAAAGATTTAGCTCCTTAAACCTATACATAGAAGGCTTTCCAGGTTTATCAGTCAATCCCCCCAAAAAACTTTAGGGTCTAGGGGTTGACGG
>ERZ1740068.241-NODE-241-length-31434-cov-7.200134_pt1 | contig 31434 bp, 20 predicted proteins | sample MGYA00581735_ERZ1740068 | MGnify/ENA primary metagenome ERZ1740068 (study PRJEB43018, sample SAMN04849740) | marine metagenome | isolation source: floating plastic debris | place: Pacific Ocean | collected 2008-08-30 | study: EMG produced TPA metagenomics assembly...
GGTTTTGGTAATGTACCGGGCCTCTTCCTTCCGTGTGTTTCGTAACCTCCGAAAAAAGATTTTGGCGTATTGGCGTTTTACAATTTCAATTCCAAGCCGCACATCGACCAAACCTTTGATAGGACGATCCATGTCACTGTTCTTACTTACCAAAGCCAATTGGGTGCGTGCATCTTCATCCACATGATCATACCGGGCGGTGATTACCGTATCCCCTTCAAGCAAGCCTCTAAGGCCCCACTTCAGGTTTTCCGGATCTAAAAACCACGCATATTTCATGGTGGTGTCAACGGCTGAGGCAGATGAGGCGGTCGGTATGGCCATCGCCGGCTGGTCGATTTGCTGGCCGGTCAGTACCAATACCTTCACTTGTTCGTATTGCTGTTGCTCAGAAAACTGGCCTTGTTCATCTATATCATAGATACGGATTCCTCCTTTGGATAAATAAGCTTTGGCACTGGTGGGTTGTAAACTCAGTGCAACGAATTCGATCGGTACAAGTACTTCCCCCGTTGGAGACAACAAGCCGGTTTTACCGTTTTGATAGGCTTGATAATAGTTGTTGTTGATGGCTTTCAGGTGATTCAGGAAAGGAGGGTAGAGAAGAACTCCATTCGTGCTGAGTAAGCCTACTTTCCCATTTTTCCAGGTAATGTAATTTCCACCAATTCCTCTAAGTATTTTATCATAATTCGTTGGCACCACCATCTTTCCATTTTGATCCATGATGCCATACTTGTCTTCCGATTGTACCAGGTAGCGGTTGTTGCCCATGGCACGCAGGTTGGTAGCCGATAAGCTCGAGCTATTATCGAGAATGATCTGGTTGGAAAAAGGCGAAAAGCCAATGCAGGAATCCTTTAGGCACAGGCGAACGATCAGGCTGCGGCCGATCTGAATGGAATCTGCTGGTTGCGGAAGCACTTTCGAGCCATCTCTTCGGGCAATGTTCCACCGGTTGTTGATGCGGTAGGCCACATTCAGGTTTGGCAAGCTTCTTACAGAATCAGCACTGGCAGGAAACAACACCTGACCTTCATTGGTAACGACCTGATATCCGGAGTCGCATTGCGCAAGCACCCGCTTGCCTGACATAGGGGATATTTTATCGAAACGAGGCGGGAGCACCACGCGGCCATCGTAGCTGATCAATCCATAAGATTGGCCCTGAATGCCCACAAAAAAGCGGTGTATCGGTTGAAGCATATCCCATTCAGCTCTACTCCGGTTTTGACTGGGCAAGTGAATGATACCTGCTTTTTGCTGCTCAAAGTAGAGTACCATGCTGTCTGAAATAAGTTCCAGGCGATCGTATTCAATGGGAAGGAGCAGTTCGCCCACAGGACCCATGATGCCTACAAAGCCGTTTTTCTGAACAAGGGAAAGGCCAAATTTTGCCTGAGAGGCGGTCTCAAACTGAGGAGAAACCACCCAATTGCCCAGTGTATCCACATAACCCCAACTGTTGTTGGACTTTACGGGAAGTAAGCTGGGAAAATCAGATTGTGCCCACAACAAGCAAGGGAGGAGGAAGGTGGCCCAAAGGCACCATGCTTTTTTCATCTTCCGCGCATTAAGGTCACTTATATCTGATCGAGAAATTGCTGCAGGTCATCTACCGATGAAATGGCACCATCGGCAAGATTCATTTTAAAGGTATAATCGGTATTGTCGTGTTGAGCCTTGTTGATGCTCAATGCCCGAAAATCACGGGCTGACAGGTAGGCAATTTTATCTCCCGGCAATACCGCCAGGATTTTGTGCTCCTCGTTGGGGTCAAAATTGAAAAGTGACCATTGTGAGGTTGGAAAATTGATGACAGCATTGGCCGATTCTACTACCAGAAACACATTGATTTTGCTGATGTCAGGGTCCACGTGTTTGCCAAAATCAAAGTTGGCGGCTAAATGCACCGTTGACTTTTGCTTGTAGATGCGATCATAATTGTAGAATCCGAAATTGCTGACCTGCATAGAGCGCATCAGATCAGCTTGATTTTCGAGCCGAGAGCGCTCCCCGCGGATGGCTTCTTTGTTGCTGCTGTAAGCGGTTTCCAGGGTTTCGAAACGGGTCAGTGCTTTTTCATAGTCGGCTTCACTGAATACGGGCTGAAGTACCATGGTCAAGGTGGTATCTTTTGATTTAAAAGTGGCTTTGTACGTGAAATCCTGGCCCTGGCGTTCTAAATCAACGTTGGCCCAGGGGAGTTCGTAAAACCATTCGGTTTCCAGGTAATTGGGACCTTCGCCCCCGTGTTGCCAAACAACCCCATGAAACGGTTTTAATTCGGGAAGCCGTTCGTAGTTAGGTTTCAAATCCAATACCGGGGTGCCTTTTGCAAAGGCAATCGGAGCTTTGGGAGCGACCAAGGTGTCGCGCTTTGCTAAGGTATCCAAGGCTACGATTTTGGCTTCATTTTTACTCGGAGCAGTGGTTTCAAGGTATTGCCATTCGCCCTTTTCTTCATTGAGGCAATAAGTATTGTATTGAGGTCCTTCTTGAAAAGAGGCCAGTTGAACATCTACCGGATGATCCGCATCGATGAAGACTTCCTGACCGCTGGCGGTGGTGGCTTGCAACTCAAACATGCCAGCAGTAACCATATGGCCTTCTGCTCCTGCGGAGTCGTACCGCATGGGGATGCCACTGGCCAAAACATCGGCCAGGGTGTGAAATTCGCGAAAGGCAATTGTAACGGGTGCTGTAATGGTATTGCCCTCGGCATCTACCAAACTGTTAGACCCGATCGTTATTCTTGACCCGGTTTCGAATTCAAGGGTGGCACCTACTTTGGGATCGACCTGGTGCTCTTGTACAGGTACCGAAAAAGAGGAAAAGGGAGGCCGAATGGTTTCGGTTTGCGAAACCGGATTGGAAGGAGAGCATTGGTATAGGCTTAGGGCCAAGGCCACTAAAATACCCATGAGAAATGTCCTGGTTGAAAACATAACTTTTTTGTTGAGGTTAGAAAAATGGAAGGTGCCCCTGAGGCGATGAATAGGGGGCTTGCGGTAAGAAGAAATAATAATACGCTTCATGGAACGAGGGAGCAGTTGTTTTATTGTGAATACCCAACGGAACAAAAGGTAACCCAATTGCGTAATGTTTTTGCTACTCATTTTCAGTTTAAGGTTATGCTTGTATCAGAAAATCACCGGCTCCGGCTGGTGTATGATGATTCTGTTCCAATCCTGATCGCCTCTTTCAATGGTTTTATCGACTTTGATGATTTTGCCAGAGACATGCAAAAGGTAGGTCAGGTTGTACTCAACAAAAATTGTCTCAACGTATTGTTCGACGTGAGCAAAATGGCAGATCGGGGACCACTCATTATGGATTGGATCGAATCACATTGTTTACCTCAAATCTGCTCCCCTCATTGCAACCGGTTGCTGTTTGTGTGGGACCCTTATCACATTCCACCACCGAGCAAGCGCATGGGAGACCATACTATCGAGGATAAACGTATTGGGGTGTATCATTTTTTAGAGGCTGGAGAGGCCCTTTCGTTGGCGCGAGAACCCTGCATGTAGTGGCCGATTGTTGAAAAAACAAGGCGTCCCCACAAGTTGATTGTGGAGGTTATAGAAACTATTCTCTCTCGTTGGTGGGCAACATGAAATCTGCTATTTTTGGACACTCCAAACACGAAATCAACGAATACATCAACATGAGCGTACTGGTCAACAAAGACTCCAAAATCATTGTCCAAGGATTCACCGGAGGTGAAGGAACTTTTCATGCCGGACAAATGATCGAATATGGCACCAATGTAGTAGGGGGAGTTACTCCTGGAAAAGGTGGTCAAACCCATTTGGACCGTCCGGTGTTCAACTCTGTATCTGAAGCAGTAGAAAAAACCGGTGCTGATGTTTCCCTCATTTTTGTTCCTCCAGCCTTTGCCGCTGATGCAGTTATGGAAGCCGCTGAAGCAGGAATTAAAGTCATCATCTGCATTACAGAAGGCATTCCTACCAAAGACATGATTCAGGTGAAAGCTTACCTAAGCGATCGCGATTGCCGCCTCATTGGACCAAACTGTCCTGGAATCATCACTCCCGGGGAAGCTAAAGTGGGCATCATGCCTGGATTTATACACAATCCCGGACGTATCGGAATTGTATCTCGCTCCGGTACCCTCACCTACGAAGCAGTAGATCAGGTGACCAAAGCGGGAATGGGGCAGAGCACTTGTATTGGTATTGGTGGTGATCCCATTATTGGAACCACTACCAAGGATGCCGTAGAACTTTTGATGAACGACCCTGATACCGATGGTATCATTATGATTGGTGAAATTGGTGGTAGCATGGAAGCGGAAGCTGCCCGCTACGTGCGCGATCATGGAACCAAACCTGTAGTGGGTTTTATTGCCGGACAAACCGCCCCTAAAGGTCGTAAGATGGGTCACGCTGGTGCTATTATCGGTGGAAAAGACGATACTGCCGAAGCTAAAATGCAGATCATGCGGGAGTGCGGTTTGCACGTGGTAGAATCACCTGCGCACATTGGCAAAACGATGGCTGAAGCGCTGCAAGGCGTTTCTGCTTAAGGCATCCAGAAACATACGTTTTTGAGAAGGCACCCAATCGGGTGTCTTTTTTATGCCCATAATTGGATCGTTGGTCGATTTATTTAGTTCATTCATGGGAAAGTTATATCTTGTTTCCTACTCTAAGATGCTACTCATCGCTAAGTAGTTCCCAACAAATTCCATCATTTTTCAACATTTTTTGCTTTCATCTTCAGTAATTGTCATTTTGTCGACAATTATTGATTATGTGTCGACTGTTTTATTACCTTTAGGTGATGAACGGTCGTCTGACTGTACTGGATAGACATCAAACTGGATTGCATTTTATTTCGAACCGTTTAAGGGTTTGGTTCATTTTTTCACCCGGATATTCTTCTATTGTTTAACCTAAATCTTCGTTTATGAATAGACTATTTACACTGCTTTTAGTGTGTTGTTGTAGCATGGCCACCTTTGCCCAGGTCACCATCTCAACATTCCCCTACACTGAAACTTTCGACTCGATTGCTTTTGACAATACCTCATTTGCTCCTGGAGCGGAACCGTTTCCAGTTGCTACAAACGGTTTGTTTGTTAACAACTGGCAAAACTCTCAAACTGATGTTGCAACTCAGGATTGGTATGGCCGCTCTTCTGCAACGGGTTCCTCTAATACAGGTCCTACCGCTGACCACACCGGTGGCGGCCGCTATATCTTTATAGAGGATGGCTTCAGTAATTCCACGGATATTACCTTGGAATCACCAAAATTCGCGCTTCAGGGCCTTACTGGAAACTGGCGGGTCAACTATTGGATTCATAGCCAGTCTTCAACAACAGGCCAAAACTATATGCTAGTAGAATTGTGGCGTTCTTCTACGCAAACCTGGACCCAGATCGACAGTTTTGGAGAGTTGTCCCCTAACAATGCCTGGGTATTGCGTGACATCAGCCTGCTACCTTATTTAGGAGATACCGTTCAGTTTCGGTTTATTGGAAACAATAGCAATACAAGCTTTGAACACGACCTCGCCTTGGATGATTTTAGCATTCTCCAAACATCTTTAACTATTACAGCTACTACCCTAAGTAATAACTTTTGTGCTGCCGATGCTAATGGAGCTATTGCAGTTACCACTTCTGGCCAACTTGGTTCACTTACTTACAATTGGTCAGGTGGCGTCACCGCCACCGATACGGCAACTGGATTAACGTCTGGGACTTACACGGTCATTGTGTCGGATTCTGGCGGTCAAGCCGACACGGCAACGGTTACCATCACCAGTGCGCAAACTCCTATTACAGCCTCAGCCTCAGGAATAGATGAAAATTGTGTGGGATCTGCCGATGGGATGGCCACTATTGGTTCCATTAGTGGGGGCACGCCATCTGGTCCTTGTATTACTGCTCCAAGTGTGGTTTCTTGTTCATCTTCTAACCTGGCCACCATTGGCACCGATTCGCTGGTATTAGGCAACACTTCCTATCCTGCCCCTTTTGGAAACTGGTACTGGGGAGCCCGTCATCAAATGATGTGGCGTGCCAGTGAACTGACCGCTGCGGGCGTCACTGCTGGGATGATCTCCTCCATCGCCTTTGATGTGGATAATATTGTGGGTGGTGCTACTACCAACTATACGAATATCAACATCGAAATGGCTTGTACCACCGACACCAATTTAACAGGTGGATACGTCAACACCAGTATGAATCCTGTGTTGACAGGTCACAATATGACCATTGCTCTCGGATGGAATACCATCAACTTCGCCAATAACTTTGTTTGGGATGGAACCAGCAATATTGTAGTTACCTTCTGTTTCAACAATGTAGGATTTACCAGAAATGCGCCCACCCATTATACCGCCACCAGCTACACTTCTGTGCGTTATTACCGGGCTGACATTTCTACCGTTTGTAGCAATACCACCTCTATTACCGGAACCAGCAGTAACCGACCTAACGTAAGGTTCAACTGGTGTGCTGAAACACCACCTCCTTACAGTTTATCATGGTCTAATGGGGGTACTACCGATACCATTAGTGGTTTAGCCGTTGGAACTTACACCGTGACAGTAACCGATGCAGTAGGATGTACCTACGTAGATTCTGTAAATGTAGGTAGCCCTGCACCTGTGGTAGCGAGTGTCACCATTACCGATATTACCTGTAATGGTTTGACTGATGGTACTGCGGACGGTGCTGCTACCGGAGGTACTACACCTTACTCTTATGCCTGGAGCAACGGAGGCACCACCCAATTGATCAGTGGTTTGGGAGTAGGAGTATACACCGTAACTGTGACCGATGCCAACGGTTGTACCGGTGTCGCTTCTGACACAGTAAATGAACCAACCGCCGTTTCTGTGATGTTGGCCGGTACCGATGTCACCTGTAACGGAGACGATAACGGAACCATTTTGGCCACTCCATCAGGAGGCACCGCCTCTAACAGTGGATTAGTGCTGATTACTGAAGTAGATGCTGGGAGTCCAGACTTCCTGGAGATACAAAACGTCACCAATACACCAGTTGACGTGACCGGTTGGACCATTGCAGTAAGCAACAGTTATACCGACATCAACAACACCAACACCAATACAGTGACCCTTAGTGGTATGTGGATGCCTGGACAAATTCAGTTTTGGGAAGATGTAACCGGTGCCAACTACTGGGGCAACAACCTGTTCTGGAATCCAGGAAGTCCAGGTTGGGTGATTTTGGTTGACAACCTTGGAAATATCCAGGATTTTGTGATTTTCGACTGGAACGCTACCCAAATTGCGGGTATGGCCATTACTGTAAATGGATTTGCGCTCTCACCAGGAACTGCATGGTCGGGCGCAGGTATTACTTGTGCAAGTGGCAGTACCATGCAGCGTACTGGCAGCGCGGATAATGATGATGGTACTGACTGGACTTGTGCTCCCGTTTCTAAAGGTACTACCAATACAGGGCTCTCCCTCAACTTCTCAGGGGGCAGTACCTATGCTTATGCCTGGAGTAATGGAGATACCATTGGATCTTTGGATAGCTTAGGTGGAGGTTTGTATGTGGTTACAGTCTCCGATCAGAACGGCTGTTCAGTGGTGGACTCCATAACCATTCTGGAGCCAGATACCATTGGGGTATCCTTAACCACCACTTCGTTGCTCTGTTCTACCGATAACAATGGAACTGCTTCTGCCTCCCTCACGGGTGGAACTTTACCTTATACTTTTAATTGGTCTACAGGCTTAATCGATTCGTTGGTGACCACTTCTACCGATACCGGATTATCCGCTGGTAACTTCCTGTTGACAGTTACTGATGCCAACGGATGTACCGATGTCAGTACTGTGCCTATTACTAGTCCGCCTGCGCTTACTGCCAGCTCTTCGGCCACTGAGCCCAACTGCTTTGGCGGTGCTGATGGTTCTGGTATGGTGACTGCTGCGGGTGGTACTCCGAGTTATGCCTACATGTGGCCCGGTGGAAATATGGGCGGCATGCAATCCAACCTCACTGCCGGAAGCTATGATGTGACCGTCACTGATAGCAACGGGTGTAACATTGTGGAAACGGTGAATATCGGACAACCCGATTCTATTTCCTTGAATGTTTCCACAACTGATGCGGTATGTGAAGGTGGTAGCGATGGAATGGCTTCCGTTGCCGCAACCGGTGGTACGATGCCCTATGCTTATGCCTGGACTCCAGGTGGTTCTACTACTGCTTCCATTAGCGGTTTGATGGCAGGTGCTTACACCGTGCAGGTAACCGATACCAACGGTTGTATCAAAACAGCGGTAGGTAATGTTGGATTTACCAATGCATTGCCTGTAGTAAACTTAGGTCCTGACCAAAGTGCTTGTGATGGTGACACCGTTACGCTTTCTGCCCCGGGTGGATTTACTTATACCTGGTGTGATGGTTCTACTGCCCAAAACCTCGATGTCACTGCCGACATCAACTGTATGGTGACGGTAACCGATGGCAACGGATGTTCAAGTTCCGATGACATTACGGTAACTTTCAACCCGCTGCCAACCGTAGGTTTGCCTGCTTTAGATACCATTTGTGAAGGAAATGAGTACATCATCACTCCAACGCAAGGCTTGACCAGCTATTTCTGGAGTACCGTGGCTACCACTTCAACCATTAGTGTTTCTACGGCCGGTACTTATACCGTTACCGTAACCGATGCCAACGGTTGTTCCAACATCGGATCAATTGACCTCACGGTTGATCCTTGTGTCGGATTGCCAGAGTTGGGCAACAATGCTACTATTGCTTACTTCCCGAATCCTACTGATGGAATCCTCAACTTCCGCATTGAAGGTTTGGAAGGTAAGGATCTAAACATGATGGTGCTCAATGCACAAGGACAGTTGGTGATGAGCCGTACCTTCCGGAATGTACCGGGAGATATGGTAGATCAACTCGACCTTTCAGAGCAAGCCCAAGGAATGTATTTTATTCGTCTCATTGCTGATGGCCAGCAAACAGTTCATCGAGTATCGGTGAAATAATGGTTTCGCTAACCAACAATTGATCGTACAAAGGGCAGTAGCAAAGTGTTACTGCCCTTTGTTTTTATTACATTTGACACGTTATTAAAAGCATTCAGGAATCACCTCGATTCCTACTGTTCCATCAAGTGAACCTTCAGGGTTTGCTTACTCCAGAAAGAGGTTGTGCCCTTGGGTTCGACCTCTTTCTTTTTGTTGTTCTATCGGTAAAAACCAACTGTCGGTCGGAATCCATTAACTTTGATAGCTCCTACACGTAGGGTTGAGTGATCGCGAAGTAAGACAGAAGATGTTACGCCCAAAAAATTGGATAGGCCTGGTGCTTGTACTTTGGCTTGGTGTGTTGGTGCCAAAGGCTGCACGCACCCAGTTGGTGATTGGTCAAGGGCAACTGGTGTCTACCAACCAGCAAACTACTCCTTTTGCCAACTTTTTTGAAGATTCCCGACATCAGTACCTTTATTCTTGGGTAGAATTAAACAATACAGGATTGGTATCCGGTACCATTACTCAAATTGCTTTTGATGTAGCCATAGCCCATTCGCACCAAACTCCTGCTTTTCAAATCAGTTACAAACCTGTTTCGGTTCTTGGATTGAGCAGTAGCACTTTTGAGACGGGTTTTTCAACCATCTTTAGCGATACCGTTTCTGCCAACACTACAGGGTGGTACGCTTTTCCGCTTCCAACGCCTATTGTTTGGAATAGTGGTACAAGTATTTTATTGGAAGTGTGCTTCGACAACACCTCTTTCTCCAACAATGCAGGAGTACGTTTTTCAAACGAGGGCTATCCTTGCAACCGCTATGCCTTTGCGGATGGCGCCACGGGTTGTGGGCTCAACTCCTTCAACGTGATCAATGAACGGCCCAACCTTCAGATTACACTTGTTCCTAATGCTCCTACTGCAATAAGCGCTCCGTCGAAGATTTGTAAGGGCGATAGTGTGCAGCTTACCGCTACCGGTGATCTTGGTGATCCAATTTGGTTTGTGAATGGTTGCAACGGAACGGTAGTAGACACGGGTATGAGTATCTGGGTACAACCCAATACCACCACTACTTATTATGTAGCCAATCAGGCTGCTGGAATTTTAAGCAGCACTTGTGCCAGTTTTACGGTTGAAGTAACCGATCTTCAGTTAACATTATCGGAAACTCCTCCCAATTGTACCGGCGATTCTACGGGTGCCTTGGCTACCAACCTCAGTGGGGGAGTAGCTCCTTTCAGTTTTAGCTGGTCTAATGGCGATTCTATCGCTGGAATTTTAGGGTTACCGGCGGGCGCATATTTCGTTACCGTAACCGATTCTTTGGGTTGTCAGGTTTCCGATTCTTCTATCCTTCTGGCGCAACATCCTTTGCCAGGAGTTTTTCTCGGAAACGATACTTTGGTTTGTGATTCTGTAGTGCTTGCTCCCGGAGTAGGGTATGCCGCCTACTCCTGGATAGACAACTCCTCAGGTATGCAGTTTACAGCACCTACGGCCGGAAGTTATTGGGTGGAAGTAACCGATTCCAATGGTTGTTCCAATAGGGATACCATTGTAGTAAATAACTTTTCAGCTCCTGCCATGACCTTTTCCAGCATGTTGGCCACTTGCGGGTTAACCGATGGGGCGCTCACGGTAAGTTTTACCAACAGTGGGCCTTTTCCAGTGCTTTGGAGCAATGGTGATACTGGAACGACCAGCGATTCGCTGGCAGCTGGCATTTACGGTTTACAGGTGACCGATAGTTTGGGGTGTATCCACGATACCAATGTGGTGCTTGCCAATGGCGGGGCCCATACTTTGATCATGTCAGGATTTCCTGCCGATTGCCCCAATGGAACCAACGGCAGTGCAAGTGCAGTGGTGGTTGGGGGTGTGGCTCCTTTCACCTACTTGTGGAACGACCCGGCTGGACAAGCGCAGGACACGGCTGTTCAACTAAGCCCAGGCCAGTACCAGGTATCAGTAACCGATGCCAATCAGTGCCTTGCTTTTGACTCGGTCACGGTCGGATTCACCTTTCCTGCTGCTCAACCCACATTAGGGGGAGATACCGCAATTTGTTCGGGTGACTCCTTGCTCTTATCACCAGGAACGTTTATCAGTTATTCCTGGTCGGGGGGAGGCAGTTCGCCCAGTTTCATGGCACGGGCTCCCATGGGGATAACGGTAACAGTGACCGATACCAACGGTTGCACAGGCAGCGATTCTGTCTTTTTAAGTGAATTATCCTTGCCCACGGTGCAACTGGGGAACGATACCACCTTTTGTATTGGAGATACCTTGATATATTACGGCAACAATGGATTTCAATACCTGTGGTCAGATAACAGCTCTATCGATTCTATTGTTGTTACCTCACCCGGATTGCTTTGGCTGGAAGTAACTGATTTTAACCTTTGTCGCAATCGAGACACGGTACAACTCAGTGCTTTTCCCGATCCTGGTTTGGACCTCGGCAGCGATCAACTCCTTTGTGAGGGAGATACCTTGATGCTCAACGCAGGAGTTTCCAGTGGTACACTTCTTTGGAGTAATGGCAGCACCGCTGACTCTTTACAAGTGTTTATTGGAGGAACCTACAGCGTAATCTTAAATGATACCAATGGGTGCCACTATACGGACTCTTTAACGGTCACAGCAGTTCCCCAACCAATGGTTGATCTTGGCCCCGATGTGGATACCATTTGTGTACCCTATCAATACGAGTTGGCAGTTGCTGGCCTTACCGGCGTGACGTATCAGTGGAGCACCGGGCAAACCGATAGTAATATTCAGGTAGGATCGGAAGGCATTTATTGGGTTGAAGTAACTGATGGAAACGGATGCCGCAATGCAGACACTTTACGCTTGATAGAAGACCCTTGTGTAGGCGTGGAAGAGTTAGGAAGGAAAGCGCCCCCCTTTGCAGTGTTTCCGAATCCGGGACGGGGCGAAGTGTTCCTCAAAAGTGATTTCCAAGGCCCCCTGTGGTTGGAGCTGAGAAGTGCGGATGGTCAGCTGCTCCAACGCTTTAGGGCAGTGGCACAAAGGGGGACTCCTTGGACACTTCCGATACCTGATTTGCCGGCCGGTACTTATTGGTTGACCGTTCATTCGACAGATGACCATTACAGCCTTCCCTTGATCCGTTTATAGCCCTCTCCGGACCAAGTATTCTCTCTATATTTGGAAACTTTTCCAAATCAAAACATCAAATCTGGAATGAAGCTATTGGATGGAAAATCGGCCATTGTGACCGGAGGTACCCGCGGTATTGGACGGGGAATTGTAAAAACATTTGCGGAGCACGGTGCAAACGTTGCCTTTACCTACATGAGCTCGGAAGAAAAAGCCAAGGCTTTGACTGAAGAACTAGAAGCCTTGGGAGTAAAAGCCCTTCCTATGCGTTCTGATGCTGCCGATTATGCTTCTGCTGAAAAGTTGGTGGCCGCAACGAATGAGGCTTTTGGTACGGTGGATATCGTGGTGAATAACGCAGGCATTACCCGAGATGGTTTGCTCATGCGGATGACTGAGGAGCAATGGGACATCGTGGTCAATACCAATATGAAATCGGTGTTTAACCTTACCAAAGCAGTACAGCGTACGATGCTGAAGGCGCGATCGGGCTCTATCATCAACCTCACTTCGGTGGTGGGGGTAAAAGGTAACGGCGGACAAGCCAACTATGCAGCTTCCAAAGCAGGCATCATTGGATTTACCAAATCAGTTGCCTTGGAGTTGGGTTCTCGCAGCATTCGTAGCAATGCGATTGCTCCTGGTTTTATTGAAACAGAAATGACAGCCGCCCTCAATCAAGATACTGTTCAAGGTTGGCGCGATGCCATTCCGCTCAAGCGAGGAGGTACCCCAGACGATGTTGCCAACATGGCATTATTTCTCGCTTCCGACCTGTCGGCCTACGTAACCGGGCAGGTGCTGCACGTGGACGGTGGTATGGTGACTTGAAATTTTTAGTCATTGGCACCCGAAAAAAGAAGAGAAACCGTTTCTAAGGCAAGTTGACCGCCTTGTTGTTTTTACTATGAGCCTCATTACTGAATATCCTCTCTGGTACTTGTTGTTGTGTGCTGCTTTGGCAGCAGCAGTAACAGCATGGCTCTATTGGCGGGATAAGCGCTTGGAGCATACGCCGGTGTGGCTGCGCACGGGCATGTCTGGATTGCGTTGGCTGGCTCTTACTTTGATTGCGTTTTTCTTGTTGCATCCGCTACTGAAAACGGTGGTTCGAGAGGTAGAGAAACCCGTAATTCTGATCGGGCAGGACAATTCAGAAAGCCTACTGAATACCGAAGATTCCACTGCCTTGAAGGAGAATTACCTCCAGGAATTGCAAAAGTTAACCCAAGAGTTGGGAGAAAAGTATGAAGTGGCCACCTTCCATTTCGGCGAATCGGTAGAAGAAGGCTTAGACCTTGATTTCGGAGATAAGCAAACGGACGTTTCTCAGCTGTTCACAGAGCTTTATACGCGGTACAGTAACCGGAATGTTGGGGCTGTACTTTTGGGTACTGACGGGATTGTGAATCGTGGTGCAAGCCCTTTGTATGCTACTGGTGGTTGGAATGTACCGGTTTATACGGTTGCTTTGGGAGATACCTCCGTGAAAAAGGATCTGGTGTTGAGCAAAGTGGCGCACAACCGGCTTGCCTATCTTGGCAACGAGTTTCCATTAGAGGTGTTGATCAATGCCCGCAGGTGCAATACCGATTCGGTGAACCTCACGGTTGCCAAAGGGGGACAAACACTGCTGGTAAAGCGCATCGGCATTGCGGGAGAAAATTTTACGACTACGGTACCTTTGCTGGTAAAAGCTACGGCTACCGGGATGCAGCGTTATACCATTAGGGTAAGCGAAGTACAAGGAGAAGTAACTACCGAAAACAACAGCGAGGACATTTTTATTGATGTGCTCGATGGCCGCCAAAAAATCTTGGTTCTTTCCCGAGCGCCTCATCCAGATGTGGCAGCCCTGCGCAATGCTATAGCTTCCAACGACAATTATGAGGTCGTTACGAGCTTAGCATCTGAGTTTACCGGAACACTGTCGGAGTTTAACCTGGTGGTTTTTCACCAATTACCCGCACGTGGGATCAACATTGAAAAGTTGTTGGCCGAAGCCGAACAGCAAAACCTCCCCAGCTTGTTTGTATTGGGCAGTATGACCGAGATCGGTCGCTTCAACCAGTTGGGCCTTGGGTTACAGATTACCGTTGGCAGGGGTCAAATGAATGAAAGTCAGGCCTTGACCAACACGAACTTTTCGCTGTTTAACCTTCAACCTTCTACCCAGCAGCAATTTGCTCAAGCTCCGCCCTTGAATACGCCTTTTGGCAATTACCAATTGGCCAACGCCAGTGTTCCCTTGTTTTATCAACGTATTGGTTTGGTAGAAACCAAACAACCTTTGTGGACCTTTTTTAACCAGGGAGAGCGTAAGATTGGCTTAATCTGCGGGGAGGGTATCTGGCGGTGGCGGCTGGCGGATTATCAGGCCAACGGAAACGCTACGGCATTTCAAGAGTTGATCTCCAAAACGGCACAATACCTGTCGGTAAAGGCCGATAAAAGTTATTTCCGGGTCAATTCCAACAATTACTTTTTGGAGAACGAAACCATTCGTTTCGATGCAGAGGTGTACAACAAGAGCTATGAGTTGATCACCGAACCGGAGGTTAGCATGGAAATCCGCAACGAAGAAGGATTGAGCTTTCCCTTTACCTTCAGCCGTTCTGGTAAAGGGTATCGTTTAGATGCGGGTACTTTTCCGGTTGGACTGTACACCTACGAAGCACAGGTTTCGCTGGATGGAAAGGTGTATGTAGAAGCAGGAGAGTTTACGGTAAGCCCGGTTCAGGTTGAGCAAGTGAACTCGATTGCCGACCATCAGGTACTTTTTAGTTTGAGTGAGCGTACCGGTGGCAGTATGTTGCAAGCCAATGAATTGGCCCAGCTGCCCGCACTTCTGGCTTCCAGTGAAGACGTAGCGGCCATCTCCTACAGCCGCAAAACGTTGGTAGACCTCATTAACGAGCGCTGGATCTTCTTTTTTCTGCTTTTATTTTTAGGCCTCGAGTGGTTTCTGCGGAAGCGGCAAGGTGCCTATTGATCCGATTTTATTTCAAAAAGCTGGTGGGTCTTTCTGTACGGTAGTGCCGGACAAGCGATCGTGTAATGTTCGTTTTTGAGGATCGGTAAAGAGGGTAACGAAGGAAAAAGGAATCAGCAATTTTATAACGGTTCGGATAAGTACCTGGTCTGCACCGAGTGTCGGTTTATCGCTTACTACGGAACACCTGGTAATCATTTTTCCTACTGTTTTTCCCCAAAGTAATTCCGTTAGAAAGAAATATAAGGCAACTACAAAAAACAGTGAAGCCCGCCCCAGGTTGTTTAAACCGCTGAGGGGAAAGGGCAGGAATGAGTTCAACAACCAAAGGACAGTGATGACAAGCAGACCGTCTATTAAGAGGTGGGAGAAGCGTTTGGTCCAATCTGGGTATTCCACTTGCCGTTCGGCTTGATCATCGTCGAGCAATTGTCCTGCAATTTCCCAATCGTCAAAATTCTCCAAGTCGTCGTCCATCATCTTGTGCTAACCACTAGGGTGTTGGATAGACCATCGTATGAGGTCCGGTTTTGATCATCGAAAAACATGGTGAAATATCCAAAGGGCAAAAACCGAAACAGGTTCCTAAATAAGAGTTGCCCAACCGAAGGTGGAGCCAGAACTTGATTGCAAACCTTGGTTCCCAAAGCCCAATTGCCAGGAGTACGGTTCCAGATAAGTTCTAAAAAAAAGAAAAAACTGAAATAAGATACCAGAGCAAGGATCAAATTGTCCAACGATTGTTCCAGGAAAGTAGGTACCACCGAGTACCGTAGGTAAGTGATTTTAAGCTTGATCAACAAAGTTAAAACAAGGATCAGAATGGCGTGATCGATGGCACTTGCCCTGAGCCGCACCATTCGGCTGGCAGGGGTATATTTTTTAGGAGCATCGAAGCCAATGTCGATAAGCTCTTCTTTCAAGCGTTCAGAGGGTTTTACCATACCCTTATACCGTTGCCTTAGAGGAAATCATTTTTTCAAGCTGCTTTGGGTTTTCTTTCCCATTGCATAGGTCGCTTCTTCGTAGAGTTCTCCATTTTCCTTCCAGTTCTCAAATTTTCCATGGATTTTTCCGTCCACGTAAGTAGTCTTGATTCTCAAAGTCCCGTTGGGATACCATTTTAGGTATTCTCCCGCTATTTTGCCGTTTTCGTAGGTATACTGATAGGCAATTTGATCGTTGTTGTACCACTTTTTGTATGCGCCATTTCGAGTGCCATCCACATAGATGGCGTCTTCCCACAGTACGCCGTTGGCGTACCAACGTTTGTACTCACCTACCAATTGTCCATTATCATTATAAGAACAGTCCAACGCATTGTTGCCGTTGTTCCAGTTTTTGATGTGTGCCCCTACTTTTTTCCCATTTCGGAATTCGACCTTTTCCCAGGTGATGCCGTTGTCGTACCATTTACGCTGTAGGCCTTCAATTTGCCCGTTTTCACGTTCGTGTTCTTCTGCCAATTCTCCGTTGCGCCACCATTTTTTGAATTTTCCCGTATTGGTGCCCATGTCGTAGGTTCCTTCCTCCCACAATTGACCATTGTTGTACCACAATTTGTACGCACCGTTAGGCGTATCATCTACGTAAGTAACTTCAGAAAAAACGGCCCCGTTGGGATGGAATTCCTTCAAGGTGCCGTTGCGTGGATTGCTTTCGTTTACACCTGGTCCGATCTTACTTCGGATACTACCATCACTATAATAAGAAGTTTCTATGCCCGTGTCGTTGTTGCGTTCTCGTTGAGGGCTGCCATCGGGATACCACCAGGTAGTAAGGTTGTTTTCGGTGGATGTTTTTAACTGACCCGTATTGTACCACTCCGTACGGTTGGTCCGTCTTCCGTTGGCAACGGTTTGTTCAAAAGCTTTTTGGCCATTTTCGTACCATTTTGTTTCAGAGCCACCTGTGCCGTCTTCATTCGTGCTCAACTCCCGCTTTTTATTGCCTGAGTCGTACCACTCGGTAATCAATCCAGTGGGCTTTCCTTCCTTAAAAAAGGCTTCTGCGCGTTTATTTCCGTTCTTGTGGTATAGTGCACAAAGGCCGTCGGGTTGGTTGTTTTTGACCTGGCCTTCTACAATAAGGCGGGCACTAAATGGATTGCTGGGGTTGGGATAAAATAACTTAACCGGGCCTTCCAGTTTGCCTTCTTTTATAGTGGCTTCGCCTACCTTCACTCTCGGTGAAAGGGCGCGCGCTACTCCTAAAAGGGCACTTTTGTTGTAAAAATCGTTGAGGTTTCGGTTGGCCTCTGCAATATCGAGGTCGATGAATACTTCCGCCTTGCCGCTTGGTGTACCTTCTTCTACATCCACTTTTACCACCAAGCCATAAACGTCTTGTTGTGTGAGGCTGATTTTGGAGAACCGTGCAATGTATTGCATGGGCACCATGTGTGAAAACAAGCCCAATACCGCGGTATCGTGCAAAACTACCCTTCCAGTGAACGGAGTAATGGAATCGTGGAGGAAAACTTTATTGCCTTGAATTTTCAAGTCTCTAAGTGAAGTAGCATCGCTATCGGGATTGAGACTACTAAAGAAAAGAATCGCTACACCAACTAAAAGCAATCCAATAATGCCTGAAAGGCCATATAGCACCTTTTTCATGAAGTTTTGGGGTTGTTTGTAAAGTATGAAAGTACAGAATTACCCGGCAACATCGAAGCGATGACAGGATGCTGAACCAATTATATAATTGATTGTATGAGTGGTAACCTTTATTGTACAAATGCATTTTACTCACCCAAACCCTGTGAAAGATGTTCGAGGTCCTGGCCCGATGGCGATTGGAAAATAGCCAGTTCAAAGCGGTCGACAGCAGCCAGAGCATGGTCAAAAATATCTGCCATAATGCCTTCATAGGCCACCCAGTCTTTATTGGCGCTAAAGGCATAAATTTCCAGCGGTACACCATGCTCACCAGCAGCGAGTTGCCGTACCATGCAAGTCATTTCAAGATTGAGTGCGCTGTTTTCTCGAAGATAAGCTTCCAGATAGGCCCGATAAACGCCAAGATTGGTGAGGTTGCGGCCATTGATGAGTTCTGATTTGTCGACCGTATTTCTTTGATTGAACTGCTCTACATCCTGCTGGCGGCTTTTCAAAAAATCGTGTAACAGTGCAATTTTCTTTAGATCCTCAATATCCTTGGATGTTAAAAAACGAACGGTGCGCACGTCAATGGAAAGTGAACGTTTAATCCTGCGCCCACCAGATTCTGACATGCCTCTCCAGTTTTTAAACGAATCTGTGGTAAACCGATAAGTGGGGATAGTAGAAATGGTATTATCGAAATTGCGCACTTTGATCGTGGTAAGGTTGATCTCAAACACATCGCCATCAGCACCGTACTGTTGCATGGTGACCCAATCTCCAATGCGAACCATGTCGTTGGAGGCCAACTGAATACTTGCCACAAAACCGAGGATAGTGTCTTTGAAAATGAGCAGCAACACGGCAGTCATGGCCCCCAGAGCGCTGAAAAGATAAACGGGTGATTTATCAAAGGCGATGGAAAACAAGAAAATGCCGGCTACCAGATAGACGATAATACGGGCCAGTTGGGTATAGCTGTCAATAGGTTTGTTGCGAAAAAAACGTGTACTGCCCAATATTTTACCCAAAGCAGTTATTAGTGCATTCAGCAAACGTATGCCCAGCAACACCAGGAGCAGTTTCAACAACTTAATGGTGAAGGGTATCCATCCGGGAAACTCCGCGAAAACGTAAGGAATAGCAGCTTCTATAAAATAAACCGGCAACAGATGCGCCAGATGGCTAAAGACACGGTGTTCTACTAATAAGTCATCTATGGTAGTCTTCGTTCGAGCCGCCAACCGGTCTACCACCGAGAGAAAAAGGCGACTTGCCAGTTGGTCGATAAGCAATGCAGCTACAAGAGCAAGCACCAGGAGCACCCCTGCCACGAGATATGGGCTGGGTGCTGATAAAACATGCCAATCGATGAGCAGGCTTTCCAGCCAATTAGCAACTTTAGGTTGAGCTTCCATGTGGCAAAGGTAGGGGAGGGGGATGTTTTGAAGAAAACCGGATACCGCTAACTAACGGGCGGAAGCTTTGAACAAGCAGAAAGCACCATACGCTAATGACGCTTAGGCGATCGTTTGGCCTTGTTTTTATCATTTCTCCAGACCGTTTTGTTGGCCCCAACAAAATGGTCAATCCACCAATTATGATGAATCTGTCCCGTACGGAATTAAAATGGAAAGCTAAATAGGATGTGGCGTTAAGATGCTTTCTTGTAAAAAGCATCCATCACAAAGGCATGTGGCAAAGTAATACTGGAAGTGAAAACCAGTGCCCAAACCGGAGAGAAGAAATCAACGTTGAGAAGGGCCAGTAGCGCAACCGTTAGTCCAGCACCCACCAGCGCCAAGAGCGTAAAAGGGAGCAACATCTTAATGAATTGCTTTTTGCTTTTGAGCAAATCTGATTTTTTCAAGAAATCGAATTCTTGAATCAACACTTTAGTGGAATGCAGTAGGATAAAGTAAAGGGTGAAGCCAAGTAGGAGTGAGAACAGGTAAAAAGCTATGGCGGTGAGCAACAACAAGTATATCTCTAACAGAAAGCGGTTTAGCGAGATCGCTCCCCTGTGGGTTTGATACCCAAGAATTCCAAGGGTTGGTACGGCAAATAAAAGAGTAAGCCAAAGGGAGGCGCTTATTAGTGGCTCTAATACCGCAAGGGTGAGGGGTGAATCAATATTTAGGTGTGCAATTTCTTCCCCGTTGAGAAATAGGAGCCCACTAAGCAAAAGAGCACCCCAGGAAAAGAAGAGAATGCGGTTTTGCCATTTGCCTTCCAGGTTGCAATCGATCAATTGAGATTGCCCAAAATGATAAGCAGACAAAACAAGAAAAGAGATGAGGCCCAAACTTGGGAATAGAACCCAAAGCAGGGCATTGAGAAGCGCAATGAAAACGTAGATGGCAATGAACCTAATGTTGGCGGTTTTACCTTTTATGCCATACAACACGTTGTCGATGGCACCATGCGCTACTCCAAGGGTAAGTATAAAAAATGAACAGGTGATCGCTTTAATTATTTCAACACTATTGCCTTCCAACTGCTCCAGGGGAAGAAGCAGAATGATTAGAGCAATGAAATAAAACACCACCTTGTTCATACCTCTTAAAACAGAGAAAGCGGGAATAGACGATCTTTGATCCGTCTATTCCCGCAGAATTCAGAAGTTATGAATTAGGCAGTAGCAGCTGAATTGGAAGATTGGCTGGTAGCTAAAGCGTAAACAACCAAACCAAATCCAATTTTGTTAATGGCATCTGCAATGTTGTAGAACAGGTCCACATTGGTGGCTTCCCAACCAAGACCAGCATTCAACCAACCTCCTGGCATACACATGTAACCAATAGGATAGATAGCCCATCCTACCAATACAAACCAAGCAAGAATACGAACACTGCGCTCCACTGCTGCATTACCAGAAGCTTTTGCGAGTTGCGCCACTTCTCCTACCCAAGCGGTATAGAGAATGTAGATATAACCCAAGGTAGAGAGTACACCGTAAATCACAGAGTGAGTTGTACTACCGCCTTCGGGGTTGAAAGCTTCACCGATGTATCCGAATACGAGCATCCAGACAGAAGCGATGATGAGCTTCCACAACAAACCAACCTTTGCACCTGCAGCTTTGGTCAACAGGTAGAACTCTACACACATCAGTGGAACAGTAAGTGTCCAGTCAATGTAACGTAAAGCAGTTGGGTTTTCACCTGTTGCCAGGTAATAATCGCGCATGTAATAGTAGTGCACAGCAGCGATAAAGGTAATAAGACCTGATACAAGCAAGGACAGTTTCCACTTGCCTTCTACCCGGCCTCTCTCAAAGAAGAAGAAAACAGATGCAGCCATCATAGCCATGTAGCCGGTAAAGAAGGTAAAGGCTACCGCATCATCTTTTGGTATTGTTAGTACGCTTAAGAGTTCCATAAGGTGGTTGATTAGTTGATAATTCAGCACACTAACAACCTATAGTTCGTTTTGTTTAATCAATCATAAAAAATGTTAAACGGTGAAAGTTTTTAATAAGCTGTAAATCAGGCATTTATTTTCTGTTGTTAACAGATTGTAGACATTATATATACCTGAACGCTAAACAAACTGAAATTTTTTTTGAAAAATCTTTGATCCAGTCATCAAAACAATTCACTAACTCCGCCTGTTTTTTTGGGGTTCATTAGGTACTTTTAACGCTGTCATGATAGGCTTTCGATTTTCCGAGTTTGTACCAACCCCTACTTTCCAATCTCCCTTTGAACGGCTTTTGGAGCTATTCTTAGAATTGTTGGTTTACACCAGTGGAGAGGTGGACGAAGCATTGAACTGGATGCGGGAATTGGATAAGGAACATGGACTAACCGACGACAACTACACCATCGATGATTTTGAGGAAGACCTCAAGAAAAAAGGTTATCTCGAAGGTTTACCCGGTTCGGGAGGTCGCATGACCGGTAAGACGGAACGGATTATTCGGCAACGTTCGCTTGAACAGATTTTTGGTAAGCTCAAAAAAGCGGGAAAAGGGGATCATAAAACACCTTATTCCGGCTTGGGAGACGAACCTTCGGCCGACCGACGGAAGTTTCAATTTGGCGATCGGGCCGACCGAATCGATCTCACCGAATCGCTACGCAATGCACAGGTAAATCACGGCATCAACAACTTTAGCCTTACAGAAGATGACCTGGAAATTGTGGAACAGGAATACAAAGCCCTGACCTCCACAGTACTAATGATTGACATTAGCCATTCCATGATTCTCTATGGTGAAGACCGGATTACGCCTGCTAAGAAGGTGGCGATGGCCTTAGCAGAATTGATTACCACCCGCTATCCCAAAGACACCTTGGACATTGTGGTGTTTGGGGATGATGCGTGGCAGGTGAGCATCAAAGACTTGCCCTATTTGAGGGTAGGCCCTTTCCATACCAATACAGTGGCCGGGCTGGAATTGAGCCTTGATTTGTTGCGCAGACGCAAGAATGCCAACAAGCAAATTTTCATGATTACTGATGGAAAACCGTCCTGTATCAAAGAAAACGGCGAGTATTACATGAACAGCTTCGGACTCGATCCCAAGATCGTGAACCGAACCTTAAATTTGGCCTCCCGCTGTCGCAAATTGCGGATTCCGGTCACCACATTTATGATTGCCCGCGATCCCTACCTGCAAAAATTTGTGGAAGATTTTACTGAGGCCAACCACGGTAGGGCTTTTTATACCAGCTTGAAGGGCTTAGGCAATTACATTTTTGAAGATTACGAATCGAACCGGAGGCGAAACGTCAACTAAGCCCCGGACAACCCAATACCGATGAAAAAATTAACAATGGAGGAGTGGCGGCAAATCGGCACCCTTGGTGAACTCAACGCAGCCGGTTATCAAACCCGCAGTATCAAAGATGAGGTTCGCGATAATCTGATTCTCAAGCTCAAAACCAAGCAGCCGGTGTTTGAAGGTATCTTAGGGTATGAGCATACCGTCATTCCTGATGTAGAGCGCGCGTTGCTATCGCGGCACAACATGAATTTACTGGGACTGCGCGGCCAGGCCAAAACCAGTTTGGCCCGGGCCATGACGCATTTGCTGGACGAGTATGTGCCCCGCATTGCCGGATCAGAACTGAATGACGATCCTTTTCAGCCGCTTTCCCGCTACGGTCGTGATTTGGTAGCGCAACACGGAGACGCAACACCCATTGAGTGGATGAGCCGGGATGAGCGTTACACCGAAAAACTGGCAACTCCAGACGTGTCGGTTGCTGATCTGATTGGTGACGTAGATCCCATCAAAGCAGCCAGCTTAAAGCTAAGTTACTCCGATGAGCGGGTCATCCACTTTGGATTGGTGCCCAATTCCAATCGGGGAATTTTCGTCATCAACGAATTACCCGACTTGCAGCCTCGGATTCAGGTAGCACTCTTCAACATTCTGCAAGAAGGAGATATCCAAATTCGAGGGTTCAAACTGCGCTTGCCCCTTGATATTTTATTTGTGTTTACCGCCAACCCCGAAGACTACACCAATCGCGGTTCCATCATTACACCACTCAAAGACCGGATACAAAGCCAAATTATTACGCACTATCCTAAATCGGTAGAAATTTCAAGGCAAATCACCCGTCAGGAGGCGCGCCTCACCCCTGCACAATCCGATGCCGTAACCATCCTGCCACTGTTGGAAGATTTAGTGGAAAACATTGCCTTTCAAGCGCGCGAAAGTGAATTCATCGATCAGAAAAGTGGCGTTTCAACCCGCTTGACGATCACCGCCTACGAAAACATGGTGAGTGCTGCAGAACGTCGGGCAATCTTGGCAGGAGACACCCAAACCGTGGCCCGTATGGGTGATTTGTTTGGTGTGATTCCCTCCATTACCGGTAAGGTAGAATTGGTGTATGAAGGAGAGCAAGAGGGAGCCAGCAATGTGGCCCACAACCTGGTGGGCAAATCCATTCGGAAAGTGTTTCCCGATTTTTTCCCCGATCCGGAAAAGATCAAACGCAAACGGCTCGAAAATCCTTTTGAAGGTATAATTAACTGGTTTAGTCGCCATGAACTCGATCTGCTCGACGACCTTTCGGATGAAGCCTACGAAACTCAATTGAGTCGGGTTACCGGCTTGGCGGAGTTGGTAGATCATTACCATGCGGGTGTATCCAACACCGAGCGTAATTTGTTGATGGAGTTTGTGTTGCACGGATTGGCTGAATACAGCTTGCTCAACAAAAGTGTGCTCGAACGCGGTTTGGCATTCAAAGATTTGCTGAGCTCCGTGTTTTCGAACGATCTCGATCTCGACGAAGACTAATCACGCTTGGTAGGAAATCATTTTCTTTGCGGAACTGCACCGCACCAGTGAACGCACGCCTGCTAAAAATCCGTCAACGCCTTCGTTGGAAATACAACGATTTCCTGTTCCAAAACGGCATGGGAAAACACCTCCTGCGCAACCGGCCTGGAGGACGTATCTTGGTCTATCACGGAATTGACCAGCACGGGAGCCGAGAATTCAACACCCGTTTCATCAGCCAACAAGAGTTTGATCAGCAGGTAGCTTGGATGAAAACCCATTTTCATCTTGTTTCTCTGGATGCCTATTATGCCGGTGCATTTGCCAAAGATCGACTTACCGTTGCCCTCACGTTTGATGATGGATATGCCAACAACCTAAAGTATGCCCTGCCCGTGCTGGAAAAATATGAGGTTCCAGCAGCATTTTTCGTTACCGGTATTCGTCATACGGGGCAAAACATCCTGTGGCCCGATTTTCTCGATTTAGCCACTCCCTTGCTCCAACGCCCTCTGGTGGTAGACGGGGAGACCTTTGTGAAAGACAAACGCGGAGAATTGGTAGCCAGAAGCAGCAGAAAAAAGCTGAAACACCTGGCCAAAGAGTCGGATTACCTGTTTATTCTGAAGATGTTAAACGCTTTTCCGATGGAAGCAGACCCACGTGAAAAGACCGAGTGGGAAGATTACTGGCGGCAAATGACGGCAGCCGAATTACGCGAATTGGCGGCTTCGCCTTTGGTAACAATGGGCTCACACAGTTTTCTCCACACCAGTCTGGGAGAAATTCCGATTGACAACGCCCGTGAGGAAATGTTAGCCTCTAAAAATTACCTGGAAACGGTGCTGAGCAAATCGATTACAGCACTGGCTTTTCCCGATGGCTCCTACACGCGAGAAGTAGTAGAAACGGCTCGGGAAATGGGTTTTGAACAACAATTGGCGGTGGATTTCAAATATCCGGAAGATCAAAAAGACCCCGCTTTGCGCACCCGACTCGGCCTCCATCCCTTCCTAAGCTGGAACAACCAGGTAGCCATTATCCTCAAGGGAAGTTACTACTAAGGCCCTTGATTCATTGAAATTGCTTTTTTTGTGTGGCCATGTCTCAAAACACTTATCGTTTAGAACGCATTGGGCCACACAACGTGCTGGATTTAATCCCGCTCTACAAAGGGGTATTCGGCAAAACCGTGACCTCCGAATTTCTACAGGCCAAATACGATACCCGCTATTTGGGTAAGGCGTGGTATGGCCATTTGGCTTACGACCAAAAAGATCGACCAGTAGCGTATTATGGAGCAGTGCCCTTTGCTTTAGAAATTGAGGGTAAACGGGTGATAGCTGCACAATCGGGCGATGCAATGACCCTCCCCGGACACAACGGCCAAGGTTTGTTTACCCGCTTGGGTGAGGCAACCGACCGCTTGCTAGAAGCAGAACAGCTCGCCTTTGTTTATGGTTTTCCCAACCAAAACTCGCACTACGGCTACACCAAAAAGCTACATTGGCAGCACGAAGAGTTGATGCAGCGCTACACCATCCCGGTTGCCACCCTGCCATTAGAAGCCGTGAGCCGCGCTTTGTCCTTTTTGAGGAAACCCTACGAACTTTGGGTAAACCGCTGCTTGCCCAAAGCCCCCGAAACCGAATTGTCCAACTCCGTTATCGAAGGAACATATGGCGGCACGGCACGCGACACCGCTTTTTTCAAGTACAAATTCTTCCTCCACAGTCGATTGTCCCGAATAGGAGGTAAGCTCGTTTGGCTAAAAGCCGAAGGCGGTTTGCTAATTGGCGATGTAGAGCAATGCAACTCCGAAGAATTCAGCCAATTCTTAAAAGCCCTTCGCCGAAAAGCATTTTGGTTAGGTATTCCAAAAATCACCTTTCAAGTAAGTCCAGGAGCACCCTTAGACCACCTTTTGAAATCACATTATCCCGCATACGATTCGTGGGCCATTGGTTACAAAGACTATGGATCTGGTCTTCCTTTGCACCGCTTGCGCTTCACCTATGGTGATTTAGACACTTTTTGAGCCCAATCCTTAGGAATACCAACCGGCGATTTCATTCGTCCACCCTTAGCAGGATCAGAAATCCTATCTTGCCCGGCATAATGCCAAACATCCTCCATCGTATGCTCCGGGTCTTACTGCCCCTGTTCCTGTTCGGTGTACTTGGAGCTTGCCAGCAGCCACCTCCGGCAATCCCGGGCGATATCCATCAAGTGATACCCTTGCCCGATTCGATTTTGGAATTGGAAACCGGAATAGAGATTCGAAAAGGAACAGCTATTTTGGTGGATAACCACTTTACATCCGAAGGACAGTTTTTTCAAGAAGCTTTTCGGGCCAATACGGGATTCGCCCTAAAGGAGGAAAAAGAGGCCCTGCGCGACTCTTCCAACACCATTGCCCTCCAATTTGCCCCTCAACTAAAAAAGGAAGGCAGCTACGATTTATTGATTGCCGACCAGCGCATTCGGCTGCGAGCCGGAACAAAATCCGGTGCTTTTTATGGCCTGCAAACCTTGTTGCAGATGTTTCCTGCTCAGGCGGGACCCGTGGTCCTCAAAGGACATTACCTTCAAGATGCCCCTCGGTTTGCACACCGCGGCATGTTGTTGGACTGTAGCCGGCATTTTTGGTCCACAGCGGTAGTGAAACAATACATTGATCTTTTGGCCAGCTACAAGATGAATGTGTTGCATTGGCACCTCACCGAAGATCAAGGCTGGCGCATCGAAATCAAAAAGTACCCCCGACTCACCGAAGTAGGAGCCTGGCGAACCGAGGCCGATGGCCAACGCTATGGTGGATACTATACCCAGGAAGAAGTGCGGGAAGTAGTAGCCTATGCTCAAAACCGACACGTAACGATCATTCCCGAAATTGAAATGCCCGGTCATTCGTTGGCCGCCCTGGCCGCATATCCGGAGTTGGGCTGCACCGGAGGGCCCTATAGCGTAACGCCAGAGTGGGGTGTTTTCAAAGAAGTATACTGTGCAGGCAATGAGCAAACCTTTCAGTTTTTGCAAGATGTACTGCTGGAAGTCATGGACTTGTTTCCTGGTAAATACATCCACATTGGAGGCGATGAATGCCCCAAATACCGCTGGGAGCACTGTGAGAAATGCCTTCTCCGCATGGAAATGGAGCAACTGCGCGATGCCCACGAATTGCAGTCGTATTTTATTCAAAGAATCGGAAAGTTTTTGGCGCAACACGACCGGCACCTCATCGGCTGGGACGAAATTTTGGAAGGCGGATTGGCCGAAGGTGCCACCGTGCAAAGCTGGCGGGGTATGGAAGGTGGAAAACAAGCCGCCGAAGCAGGACATTACGCCATCATGTCGCCCACCAGCCATTGTTACCTGGACTATGGATTAGATGCTATCGACCTGGAAAAAATTTACCACTTTGAACCAATTCCCGAAGGGCTGGCGCCAGAGGCGCAACAGTATATTCTCGGTGGAGAATGCAACATGTGGACCGAGCACGTACCCAATGTAGCAACCCTTGGGCAAAAAGTATTGCCCCGAATGGTCGGCCTGGCCGAAGTGCTCTGGACCGATGCCTCCCGCTTAAATTATTCGGATTTCGAAGCCCGCATTCAAACCCAACATCTCCGCTGGAAAGCCATGGGACTCAATTATGGTTTTGCCACCGTGCCCATAGCCTTCGAAACCCAGGTAAAAGAAGGAGGAATACACGTAAAACTACAGCGGGCACAGGCCAACCTGCAAGCGTACTTTGAAACCACCGGTAGTGCCCCCTCACAAAACTCACCTTTGTGGAAGCGCGATACGCTGGTGAGGCAGTCGACCGATTTTGAGGTTGGGGTTTGGCAGGAAGGTCGGGAATTTGAGCGCATCTTTTTTCTTCCGCTCTCCGTGCATCAGGCCCTTGGAAATGACTATTCGACCAACTTAGCATTCAGTCCCTATTATACCGCTGGAGGCGAAAAGGCCCTCACCGATGGCATAAGGGGAAGCCTCGATTTTAGGGATGGCCACTGGCAAGGCTATCAGGAACACGATCTGGAAATTGTGCTATCGCTGGATTCGGTGAAAACCATTCAATCCGTTTCCGCCCAATTTTACCAATACATCAATGCCTGGATTTTTGCACCTACAAAGTTAGAAGTTTGGGTGTCAGCGGATGGAGAGCAATTTCAGGTGTTTGGAGCAGTAACTCCGGAAGCTGATATCCGCGAAAGCGGCCAGTTTATTGAAACTTTGCGGGTAAATGGGGAGGCGCAGCAGGTGCGCTACATCAAGTTAGTCGCCCGCAATTTGGGCAAGTGCCCCGATTGGCACGATGCCGCCGGGAGTCCGGCATGGTTGTTCATTGACGAAATAGTGGCGCAGTGAATCCCTATGAAATAGAAATCTGTATCGAAACCCTCGCTGCGGCTAAGGGTGCCCAACAAATGGGAGCCGATCGGGTGGAGTTGTGTTCCCAATTAGAAAAAGACGGTTTAACGCCTTCCGAAGAGCTGTTAAAGGCCGTTAGAAGCGCTGTTGACATCGGTGTCTTCGTCATGATCCGTCCACGCGAAGGCCATTTTCATTATGCAGCGGCAGAAGTGCAGGTCATGTTGCAGCAAATCCATCAAGCCTATAGCTTGGGTGCTGATGGCATAGTAGCGGGATGCCTGACACCCGAAGGGAATCTGGATGAAGACACCCTGGTGCGGTTGCTAGAGGCCACCGGCGATTTGTCTTTTACTTTCCACCGCGCCTTCGATGTTTGCCGGTCTCCCATAAAAGTAGCCCGACGGTTAGAGGCGGTAGGCGTTCAACGTCTCCTAAGCTCAGGACAACGGCCCAAGGCCATTCAGGGAATCGCCTTGTTGCAAACCTTACAAAAGGAATGTAAGAGCATGGGCATCATGGCGGGAAGTGGTGTAAACGGCACCAATGTTTCTGATTTAGCGGCCACAGGCATTCAACAGTTCCATTTTACGGCCCATCGCATGGGTACCGACGGGGTTCAATATTTCGATGCCGACAAAGTGCGGCAGGTAAACCAACAATTAGGGCGAAAATGAAATTAAGCGGGTGGCTTTTGTGTGGGTTGTTAAGTTGTGTCGCACAATTCGCATTTGGCACCAACAGCCAGAAGCAAATGCTCAACGAAGGTTGGCAATGCCGCCAGGCCAACAGCACAAAGTGGTGGTCTGCCACCGTTCCCGGGAGCGTACAGCAGGACTTGATTCACCAGGGTTTGTTGGGGGATCCTCGCGTTGGAGACCAGGAAACCGAAGGAGAGTGGGTGGCTCAAAGTGATTGGGAGTTTAGGAAATCGTTTGCTTTGGCCAACTTACCCCAAGGCGAGATGGTCACTTTTCGTTTCCCGGGCCTCGATACCTATGCAGAGGTATACCTAAACGATTCATTGCTCTTTTCGGCCAACAACATGTTTCGCGCATGGCAGGTAACATGGCCCAGAAATCAATTGCGTGCTGAAAACCAGTTGCGGATTTATTTTCATTCACCCATCAAAAAAGGGTTGGAAGCCCAGCAGGCATTGGGCTATCCGCTACCCGCCTCCAACGATGCTGGGGCACAAAAAGTGAGCTCATTTGTGCGCAAAGCACCTTACCAATTTGGCTGGGATTGGGCCCCGCGCGTAGTTACTTGCGGCATCTGGAAAACGCCCTACATCGAAGTTTGGGATCAGTACCGTTTTGAATCCTTTCGCATTTTACAAACCGACCTGACCGAGACTAAGGCCGTTGGTCAGCTTATTTTTACCATAGCCGCAAAAGCACCCAAAACCGCTACACTCAACGGAGCATTTGGCGACCAAACCTGGCAAAAAACAGTACAACTGCAACCCGGTCTTCACGAATATGCCCTCCCGTTTGAATTGGTGAACCCCAAGTGGTGGTGGCCCAACGGCTGGGGAAATCCTCACCTTTATGCCTGTACCGCTCGGGTAGAAGCTGAAAAGCACGTGGAGGAAAAGCGCAAACGCTTTGGATTTCGCACCGTAGAACTTCGCCAAAGCAAAGACGCGATCGGCACCGCCTTCGAGTTTTGGGTAAATGGCCAACCCCTCTTTGTCAAAGGGGCCAACTATGTTCCGCAAAATATTTTTCCGGCAGCTGAAGCAACAACACAATCCCAAACCTTATTGCTACAGGCCCATGCCGCCCATTTCAACATGTTGCGGTTGTGGGGAGGGGGCCATTACGAATCCGAGCAATTTTACTCCCTTTGCGACAGCCTTGGCCTGCTGGTTTGGCAAGACTTTATGTTTGCCTGCTCTATGTATCCCTGGGACGAGAGCTACCTGGCCAACGTGGCGGCCGAAGCCGAAGAGCAAGTAGGACGACTCGTTTCGCACCCTTGCCTGGCCTTATGGTGTGGCAACAACGAAGTAAATGTAGCCTGGCTCAATTGGGGCTGGCAGAAACAGTTTGAATACAGCCGGGCACAACAAAAAGAGATTTACAAAGGCTATCAAGCCTTATTTGAGAAATGCCTGCCCAATGCAGTAGCAGCAATGGCTCCGGGCACACCCTACATTCACAGCTCTCCACTGAGCAACTGGGGCAAAGATGAAAACTTCAACCACCACAACATGCACTATTGGGGCGTGTGGCACGGAACCGACAACTTCGACGGCATGGAACGCTACGTACCGCGGTTCATGAGTGAATACGGATTTCAATCCTTTCCAGCTCCATCGGCGTATACCGGCGAGTTGGAAGAAGTATACCTCAACAAGCTGGACCCACTGGTGCAATACCGCCAAAAAAGCTATAAAACCACCTTTGAATTGGAGCGCCATTTGGAGCAGCACTATCCCAATAGCCGCGACTATGCCACTTTTGCCTACCTCAGCCAGCTCAACCAACGGTTGGCCATGGAAATGGCCATTCGTGCGCAGCGGAAAAACCGCGCCAGATGCAGTGGAACCCTCTATTGGCAATTCAACGATGTATGGGCTGCCCCCACATGGTCTACCATCGATGCGGCCGGCAATTGGAAAGCCGCCCACTACCAGGTGAAAGAAAGCTACCAACCCTTGGCCATCGTGCCCGAGAAAAGAAAAACCGATTGGCAATTTCACCTGGCAAACGACCTTCTCACCGACCAAAAAGGACGTTTGAAAATCTTCACCCTCACCTTTAATGGCGATACATTGTTTCAAGAGCAATTGAATTGGCAAATAGCCGCAAACACCACTAAACCTTTAAAATCATGGCCGAAAACCACCCTGTTTTCTAAGGCCACTCAAGTAAATGCGGCCGTAGTAGTGGTGCAACTTTGGCAAGGCCAACAAGTGGCGCACGAAGTAGCGGTATATGCTGTTGAGCCGAAAGAATTGGCATTGCCCGCAGTGGTATTTCCCGTGGTGCAATTGGCTGCGAAGAACAACACTTTAGCAATAACGCTTTCGTCCACCCAACTGGTCAAAGACCTTTGCCTTGATTTTAATGTTCCGGGC
>ERZ1740068.242-NODE-242-length-31422-cov-6.939363_pt1 | contig 31422 bp, 30 predicted proteins | sample MGYA00581735_ERZ1740068 | MGnify/ENA primary metagenome ERZ1740068 (study PRJEB43018, sample SAMN04849740) | marine metagenome | isolation source: floating plastic debris | place: Pacific Ocean | collected 2008-08-30 | study: EMG produced TPA metagenomics assembly...
CCTCTCCCGCTTTTTCCCCCCCCACCCCTCGCCTCCCCCCCCCGTCCCCCCCCCTCCCCTCCCTCCCCCTTTCGGGGGGCGGCCGTGCCGAACGCGCGGCGGGCTACGCCCTTGATTCCGCGCCGGGCACTCCGCACCACTATTTTCGCCGCAAACAGTAGGGTAGTGACATCGTGCGTTATTCCACCCTAAGCTGTTGGCAGGTCAGGCCAACAATTGGCATGGCCTTGCGGGGAGGTGGCACGGTCATGAGTTTTTCTAAACATAGTGCGCGCGCTTTCTTCGCAATTTCCCTCAGCATCGTGATTTCGAGTTTTGTCCCGCTGCCACCAGCGGCTCGGGCCAGCGAGGACCGCGTGACCTATTCGCAGATGGAAGAGTTTTTCCTAAACCACGAGGAGACAAACATATTCGCTGTCGCCAAAGTCAATTTTGCCCCTGAATTCGAACACTTCATCCAAGACCTTACCGACTTGGTGAACAGTGATGGCAGAACCAATGTTGAGACAAACAAAGTCGCCTTCGACATGGGCCGTGACTTCACGCAGAAATTGATGTTGGACAATGCCGCTTATCTACCCAAATCCCACCTGACCCATCTGCGACAGGTCCAGGCATCTCATCTTGAGTTCATTGAATACATCTCACACGACAAGAAGCAGTGTTTGAATTTCATCCTGCTGGGCGGTGACGCGCTGGAAGCCGGGAAACTGGATGATGAAGCCTTCGTCATTCTCGAGCAACTGACCGCCGCCGCTCTTGAAGCCGTCAGCATGGGGCGCCGGTTCCCAGTCGATCATGAGCCTCCTACGGGTCAGGATTATGCAAACCTTTTGGAAAGTTGGTCACAACAAGCTGACTACAGCGACGCGTTCCTTGATGCCATCGTGTCAGATGCGTTATCTGAAGACATATACTGCGACGCGACCATCAGTTTGCTGCGCCATTTGATATCGGATGAGGACCCGGGCACCGACAGGATCATTGTAGAGTTAACGGTGTTGTACTACTTGCCGTAGCTGCAATGTCGGCAAGGGTGTAACAGGTTGCCTAGGCTCAACGGGCACCGCACGCCCCTTTAACCACGCCGATCCACCAACTCCGCACCGTCGCGATACCGACGCAATACCGACACGCCAAATCTCACCAAAAACCCTGCATTAACAATCGCTTCGCGGCCCCGTGCCCGCTCCGCGCGGAAGATCGAAAACCGGCACCTTCACACTCTCTTCACTGATGCACCTCACTGATGCGTCGGCACCCACTTATCGAGCGCCTCGAGAAAGGTCTCCTTCTCGCCCGCATGCATCGCGATGTTGGTCTGCGGATAAGGAAAGGCGCCCTTGCGCACCTCTTCATGAAACGCGCCCAACGCCGCCACGCGTTCCTCATGGATCTGCCGATGCAGCCGCCCCACATTGCCGAACACATAAGCGTGTTTGGGCGGCGTCTCCTCCTCGCTCGCCTCCCCGCAAACATCGGCCACGAAAGAGAAAACCGCATCGCCCGCATTGCCGGAGCCCAGTGAAAACGTCACCACGGAGGTCTTTTCATTCACCGCCTCCAGCACCTCTTCGGCGATGCACTCGGCCTCCACCGCAAAGACGCCCACATCCTCCATCCGCTTGAGCGTCTCCCAGATCTGCATGGCCTCGTCGGCCTTTCGCCCAAACGCCCTTAACCCACCGCAATAGTGGGAAAACGTCGGGATGAGCCCGATATGGCTCTGCACCGGAATGCCGTCCTTCGCCATCCGCTCCATCAGGTCATAAGAGCGCAGCGTGTAATACATATCCGCCCCTCGCCGCATGGCGTCATAGGCATGGGCCACGATCTCATCATCGGACCCAAACTGCGACCAGCTCGATCCTGCGCCGGTGAAGATCGTGGGCGCCAGCGCGCGTACATCTTCCATCTGCTCTGTGCCCACCACGAAGAGATCGATCCCCGCCTCCACGCAGGCGCGGATCTCATCATTGTTGGCGGGGTTGGCCATGGACAATTTGGTGCCCGATCCCTTGAGATTCTGAAGATCCCGAATGGTGAAATTGCGCTCTGCCGGATTACGGCTGAAATCGTAAATGCGTGGCATCTTTACCCTCCCCGAAAATCGTCATGCCAAGAGGACACCGCCCGTCACGCAGAAGTCAATCACCACGCGGCAAAAACGCTCTACCACCGCCGCGCGGGGCTTGTTAACGTCGGCCCATGCGTTGGCTCATTTTGCTTTTCCTCATTGTCCTGACCGCCTGTGCCCGGCCTCTAAGCCCGGCGGAAAAAAGCTTTGCCACACAGATACATGGCGACACGATTGATGTGACCCGCATTCGCATGCGGGACGGCGCTCTGGTGGGGAAAACCACGTTCAAGCGCGAAAGACGCCCGCGTCTGACGTGCCGTGAGAGGATTTTGCCTGAGCCTCGGGAAGAGATCGTGACAGTCTCTCCGGCAGCGGTGGTGCTTTACAATGACGTCTTCTATTCCAAAGATTGGTACGAGCCGGATTTTCTGCCCAATTACCCCGAGGCCATGAGCCTCTTTCACGTGATGCTCTTTGCCCATGAAATCACCCATGTCTGGCAATGGCAGAACCGGGCCGCGACGAATTACACGCCGTTCAAATCCGCCGCGGAGCACACGCGCAGCGATGACCCTTATCTCTTCGACATCACCACCAGCGCGCGGTTCCTCGATTATGGCTATGAACAGCAGGCCTCCATCGTGGAAGAGTACGTGTGCTGCAAAGCGCTAGACCCAACGGCCCCCCGGACAGAGCGTTTGGCCAAGATGCTGCGCGGTGCCTTCCCCCTGGGTGAGCTGAAGGTCCCGGAAAAGGTGGTGTTGCCGTGGGACGGCGCCGAGACGAAAGGCATTTGCCGCATTTGACCGGCTCTCGGACGGCTGCCCTCTACTCTGCGGGCAGCAGCTCTCCGGCCAGCGCTTTGTCAATCAGCGCGACCGTTTCATCCACGCCATAGAGCGCGATGAAGCCACCAAAGCGTGGCCCCTGTGAGGCACCAAGCAGCACCTCGTAGATTGCCTTGAACCAGTCGCGCAGCGGGTCAAACCGATCCCGGCCCACCGCGTAGACCACGGATTGCAGCGCCTCATCATCCAGCGCGCCATCATAGGCGGCCAGTTGGTTGCGCAATTCTGTCAGCGCTTCGCGCTCTTGCTGAGAGGGCGCGCGGCATATGCGCGTGGGCGCCACGAAATCCTTGTAATAGCGCACGGCAAAGCCTGCCGCCGCATCCAGCTCCGGGTGTGTCTCAGGGCTTGCATCGGGCGCATAGCGCTGCATGAAGCCCCAGAGCTTGTCCTTGTCTTCCGCAGAGGCCACCGAGGCCAGATTGAGCAGCATCGCAAAGGGCACGACCATTTTGCTTTCGGGCACTTCGCCGGCGTGGATGTGGAACACCGGATTATTGACCTTGGCGGCGACGTCCTGACCGGGATAGGCGCGCAGCTGCTGGTGATATTCATCTACCGCGCGCGGGATCACGTCGAAATAGAGCCGCTTTGCCGTCTTGGGCTTTTGATACATGAAATAGCTTAAGCTCTCGGTCGAGGCATAGCTCAGCCATTCATCCATCGAGATGCCGTTGCCCGAGGATTTGGAGATCTTCTGACCCTGGTCATCCAGGAACAGCTCATAGGAAAAATGCTCTGGCGGGCGGGCACCCAAGGTCCGGCAGATCGCGTCGTAGATCTTCTCGTTGGTGGCGTGCTCCTTGCCATACATCTCGAAATCCACGCCGAGCGCAGCCCATCGGGCGCCAAAATCAGGCTTCCACTGCAATTTCACGTGGCCACCGGTGACAGGCACTGTCCATTCCTTGCCGGTTTCATCCTCAAAGGTCACCGTGCCCTCGGCTGCATCCACGTGCTTCATCGGCACATACATCACCCGCCTGCTTTCGGGGTGCAGCGGCAGGAAGATGGAATAGCTTTGCTGGCGTTCCTCGCGCAGGGATTTCAGCATGATCTTCATCAGATCATCGTATCTCTCGACGCAGCGCAGGAGGATCTCGTCGAACTGGCCCGAGCGGTAGAATTCGCGCGCGGAGATAAATTCGTAATCGAACCCGAAGGTATCGAGAAACCGGCGCAGCATGGCGTTGTTATGATGGCCAAAGCTTTCGTATTCGCCGAAGGGATCGGGCACATCTGTCAGAGGTCGTTGCAGATGCTGTTCCAGCACTTTTGGATTAGGGACATTACCCGGCACCTTGCGCATGCCGTCCAGATCGTCTGAAAAACAGATGAGCTTGGTAGGAATGTCGCTTAGCACTTCAAAGGCACGCCGCACCATCGTGGTGCGCAGGACCTCTCCGAACGTGCCGATATGGGGCAGACCAGAGGGACCATAGCCTGTTTCAAACAGAACATAGCCTTTTTCGGGCGGCGCCTTGTCATAGCGTTTGACCAACCGGCGTGCTTCTTCAAAAGGCCAAGCCTTTGAGGAATAGGCGGCATCGCGCAGCTCTGACATGGGTCCACTCCGGTCGAGAAAAGATCGTGAGGTGGACACCTATTGCCGAGGGCGCAGACAGTCAATATTCTGCAGTGCAACACGATCCCGGAAGGACTTGGCTATGGCCGATACAGAATCTCATCCCCTCAGCCCGGAAGATTGCCTTGTGGCTGTCATGATTGCGATATCTGCCTCAGACGAAGATATGCGCACGGCGGAACTGGTGAAAATCCAGAGCTTGGTCAACAATCTGCCGGTCTTTGCCAATTATGATCTCGATCGTATGGGCGTGGTGTCTCGGGTGGTGCTGGATCTCTTTGGGGAAGAGGACGGGCTTGATGCGCTTTTCGGGCTGATCCGGGATAACCTGCCGGAGCGGCTTTTTGAGACGGCCTATGCGCTGGCTTGCGATGTGGCCGCCGCCGATGGATCGCTGGCAGAGACAGAGCTGCGCATGTTGGGCGAAATTCGCTTTGAGCTGAACATTGAACGCCTACATGCGGCGGCCATCGAACGCGGCGCACGCGCACGCTACATGACGCTTTAGGAGGTCGCCGATGCGGTGTGTCTTTGTCAATATTCGATGCAAGCCGGGCACGTCCTATCGCGTGGCAGAAGAGATCGCCCTACGCGAAATCCATTCTGAGCTTTATTCGACATCTGGGCCATTTGACCTTTTGCTCAAGCTCTATGTGCCCAAAGATGAGGATGTGGGACAATTCATCAATCAAAACCTGCTCGACATCCATGGAATTGAGCGCACAGAAACCACGCTTACATTCAAAGCATTTTAACGCAGTCGAGATGACTTCCTAGGTTGCAAGCCTCATGTTATTGTCGCCCGATCAGGCGGCTACCGCGACAGGAACCATGACAGCGAAAGACAGGCGTGACGACACCCCGGTCCTTGTGGTGGATCTGGACGGAACATTGATCCGGTCAGATACACTTTACGAGTGTTTCTGGCTGGCCTTGTCGCGGACATGGCGGACCCTGCCGAGGGTGGCGCGCTGGCTCATGGGCGAGCGCGCGATCCTCAAACAGGAATTGGCGCAGCTTGCAAAGCTCAGCCCTGAATTTCTGCCCTATAACCAGGACGTTCTGGATTACATCCGCGACTGGGGTGAAAAGGGCGGTCGTGCTGTGCTGGTCACCGCCGCGGATCAGTCAATCGCCGATGGGGTGGCGGAGCATACCAAGCTCTTTGATGACGCCGTTGGATCGGACGGGTCAACCAATCTCAAAGGCGACGCGAAGGCGCGTCTGCTGCAAGATCGGTTCCACGACGTAGGATACGTCTATATGGGCGACAGCAGTGCCGATCTCCCCGTGTGGGAAGGGGCGAAAAAAGCCGTCACCGTGAACGCAAGCGCCAGCATCGAACGGCAAGTTCAGGACATGCCGGTCGAAAGCGAGATCCTGAACGAAGGCCAAGACCCGCGCGCCTATTTGACGGCCCTGCGCCCGCATCAGTGGCTCAAAAACATCCTGCTTTTCGCGCCGATCATCGGGGCGCAAGCTTTTGATCTGGCGACACTGGTAAGTGCGCTCGTGGCGTTTGTCGCGTTTAGCCTGGTCAGTTCATCTGGCTATGTTTTCAATGATTTGATGGATCTGCGCGCCGACCGTGCCCATCCACGTAAATCCGAGCGCCCCTTCGCATCGGGCCAAGTGCCAATCAGCCATGGCACGGCCATGGTGCCGCTGTTGTTGTTTGGTGGGCTTGCTATGGGGGCATTGGTCAATTGGCAGACCCTGTCGATCATCGCGATCTATTTTGCGATGACGACGATCTATTCACTGCTCCTCAAAAGCCGCGCGATTGCGGACATTTGTACGTTGGGCGTGCTCTACACCTTGCGCATCATTGCGGGCGGGCTGGCCACAGGGCTGGCGCTCTCTGTGTGGCTCTTGGCGTTTTCCATGTTTTTCTTTTTCGCCTTGGCGGCCGTGAAGCGACAAGCCGAGCTGGTGGATCTTCGCCGACGGGGCATTTCGAACGCCCGCCGCAGAGGGTACACCGTCGAGGATCTGCCGATCATTCGTCAGCTTTCGTTGGCCTCGGGGTTTGTGTCGGTGCTGGTCCTTGCGCTCTATCTTGATACAGACGGGGTCAAGGATCTCTATAGCACACCCCGTGTGCTTGGTATCATCTGCCTCATACTGCTTTACTGGATCAGCCGCATTTCACTGAAGGCGCACAGGGGCGAGATGCATGACGATCCCATCGTCTATGCCCTGCGCGACAGGATCAGTCTGGCCTGCATCGTGATCATCATCGTATCCGCCTTTGGGGCGTCCGTCCTGTGACCCTGGGGACTTTGGTTGTGAAATACACCGCGTTTGCGGTTCTAGCCATCGTGGTCAACTTGGCCACGCAGCGCGTCGTTCTGAGCGTTGGGTGGAGCTCAGACAGCTTTGGCTTGGCACTTGCCATTGCAGCGGGGACCATCACAGGGCTCGTGGTAAAATACGTCCTAGACAAACGCTTTATCTTTTATGACGAGACGGCGGGTGCTGCCGCGCAATCCAAACAATTCGCCCTTTATTCGGCGATGGGGCTTGTGACGACGGCTGTCTTTTGGGGAACGGAAACGCTCTTTTGGTCGATCTGGCGTACGGATCTGATGCGTGAGCTTGGGGCCGTGATCGGGCTAACGATTGGATATGTCACCAAGTATCAACTCGACAAGCGCTTCGTCTTCGCGCCGAGACTTGCGTCATGAAACTCGCAGGTTGGGGACGATATCCGGCAAGGGACTGCGTTGTCACAACACCGCGCACCGCAGAGGAATTGGCCGCCACCCTGGCCAAAGGGCCCGCCGTGGCCCGAGGCAATGGCCGCGCTTATGGCGACAGCGCCCTGAACGAAGAGAACACAATCTCGACGCGGCACCTCAACCGGATGATCCGGTTCGATGAGACAAGCGGCGTCTTGGAGGCCGAGGCAGGCGTGCAACTTGGCGACGTGATTGATGCATACCTGCCTCGCGGCTGGTTTCCTGCTGTGACCCCCGGGACAAAGTTTGTGACCTTGGGGGGCATGGCCGCGGCAGATGTGCATGGGAAAAACCACCATGTCGACGGCGGGTTTGGCAATTTCGTCGACTGGATCGATGTGATGGGGCCGGATGGTGTTGTCGTGCGGGCTTCGCGCGACGACAACGCGGATCTCTTTGACTGGACCATTGGCGGCATGGGTCTGACGGGCGTGGTCTTGCGGCTGGGGCTTCGACTGCGGCGGGTGGAAACCGGCTGGATTGAACAGCGCACCATTGCAGCGCCCAATCTGGATGCCGCAATGGAAGCGTTTGAGACGCATCACAGCGCACCTTACTCCGTCGCCTGGATAGACTGCCTCAGCACGGGAGCGTCTCTGGGCCGCTCCCTGATCATGCTGGGGGATCATGCGCCCCTTGCTGGCCTGCCAAACAAGTTCCGGCAAGTCCCCTTTGGACCGCCGCCTGCGCAAAAGCGCAAGGTGCCTTTCAATGCGCCAAGCTTTGCGCTGAACCGATTTACGGTGAAGGCGTTCAACGCGCTCTACTACCATATGGGCGCGCGCAAGACCGGGACGGATTATGTGCCGTGGGACACTTACTTTTATCCACTCGACAGCATTTTGGGCTGGAACAAAATCTACGGCCGCCGCGGGTTCGTGCAATTCCAATGCGTCCTGCCGGACGGGCACGCGCGGGCCGGGCTAGAGGCCCTCTTGATGCGCATCTCCGATGCCGGACAAGGGTCCTTTCTTGCGGTTTTGAAGAAACTGGCAACGGACACGCATAAGTTTTCGTTCCCCATGGCGGGCTACACCCTGGCGCTTGATTTTCCCGTCTCTGAAAAGGTGCTGTCCTTGATGACGGAATTGGATAGAATCACGCTTGATCACGGTGGACGGTTCTATCTGGCCAAGGATGCGCGCATGACAGATACGACCCTGCGCGCGTCAGATCCCAGGGCCGAGGCATTTGCCGCCATGCGGGTCGAGACAGGGGCAGCAGGCGCATTCGCGTCGCTACAATCAGCAAGGTTAAAGCTATGAGCAGTGGTGCCATTCTGGTTTTAGGCGGGCGGTCTGACATCGGCCTGGCGATCGCCAAGGTCTATGCCCGTGAGGGCCACGCCGTTCAACTGGCGGCGCGCAATGTGTTCGATCTGGAGGCCGAGAAGGCAGACATCGCGTTGCGCTACGGGGTCGATGTCAGCCTGCATGAGTTTGACGCGCTTGATGTGGAAAGCCATGAGGCGTTTGTTACCTCCTTGCCTGCGCTTCCCGAAACGGTGGTCTGCGCCGTGGGCGCCCTTGGCGTGCAGGAGGAAAGCGAACAAGACCACGCCGAGGCGCGCATCATCATGCGATCAAACTTCGAAGGTCCGGTGAACATCCTCGCGATCCTGGCCAACGCCTTTGAGGCGCGAGGCAGCGGCGTGATCATCGGGATCAGCTCTGTCGCCGGGGATCGCGGGCGCGCCACGAATTACATCTACGGTGCGGGAAAGGCGGGCTTTACCGCCTACCTTGCGGGCATGCGAAACCGGCTGGCCACCAAGGGCGTGCATGTCCTGACGGTAAAGCCGGGGTTTGTCGCGACGCGGATGACGGACGGAATGGACTTGCCCGAAAAACTGACCACCGATGCTGACACACTTGCAAGCTCGGTGTTCAAGGCGGCCAAGCGGCGACGCAACGAAGTCTACATCAAACCGATCTGGTGGCTGGTGATGCTGATCATCCGGAACATTCCGGAGTTTATCTTCAAGAAGATGAAGATCTGAGGAGACGTGGGGTGAAACCCCACCCTACCCATTTAACTTAGCGGACGTCTTTGAAGCAGCGGAAGCCGAGGTGGTAGTTGTGGTGGCTATTGCCCGCCAAAACCCGTGTGCCATGCCAGTAAGGCGCACGCCAGCGGCTCCAATGGGTATGGGCGCGCACGGTGTCCCAGATGAACCAGCTGCCCTTCATTTCCGTCACGCCCAGTGTGCGGCTGCCACGGCTGGCCATTTGATCGGGTGCCAGCGGCAGATTCATGTGCTCGGCCGCATTGCCGTCAAGGTCATAGACGCCGAGCGGGCTTTTGCAGGCAGGGAAGCTGCCAGCGGGATAGGTATTGGATCCGCAGCCTGTGAAACTGCCACCGTTGCAACTGGCATTCTTGGTGCTGCCCGTCGCACAGACGCCAGAGCGCCACTGCGCCCCGATGGAATAGCGCGCTGAGGACTGGTATTTTGCATTATGCGCAGCCCGAGCGGCCTGCACGGACCTGCCAAAGAAGTAGTCGGGCGGTGTCAGCGCGCCGTGCGATGCCCCTTCCCATTCATGGGCATCTCCCATGCGCTTGCCCTCGGCCCAGCACAGTTGTGCGGCCTCGGATGCCTTTACCCATGTCACAGGGTACATGCCCGGCACATTGGGATATTCGAACATATCGGCGCAGACCGTGGCGTCAGACGCCGACTGTGTTGCAGGATCATAGAGCGGCGCCATCCACTTCTCACCGCAAATGCGCTCAAACTGAGAGTTTCGGTAGAAGCTTTTGGGGTCTTTGCCCAGTTTCGCGGTCAGCTGCTCACGGGTGAGCGGGCGACGCGTCACGGCTGGGTTGCCTTGGCCAATCACACTGCTGCCGGCAAAGATCTGGCGGATTTTCTGCATCTCGCCATTGCTGAGCCCGCGTGCCTGCTGCATCTCGCGGAACATCGCCTCATTGTTTTGCTGCAAGGTTTGCGCCTCAGCGCCGCTTGACAGTGCCAAGGCGGATGCCAGCACCAAAACCTTCGTCAAAATGCGCATATGCTCTCCCCCGTTTACTTTCTGAGCAAATACATGAAATCGCGATTGTCCGAGAAGCCGACGAAGCGTGGGATCGGCTGCCCATTGCTCGCCTGTTGATCAATCGCCGACATGCCGCTGACCAGATGTTCGGGCACGGGCGTGCCATTCACCTCGGTGTAGAGCGCCATGTAGGTGTGATCCTGTGAGTTCATATCCAGGAGCATCGCATAGTCACACTGATAGGCCTGGAATGTGCGCGCCATGGCCGACGGTGTTGCTGTGGAAAAATAAGCATAGATCAGGAACTGGCGGCCATCGACTTCTCGCATGCAGGTGCCGCCGCGCAGCGTCCGGAGATCGGCCTCTGCCGAGCCCGACCAGTTGCCGCCAAGCCAGCTTGTCACCTGCTCGCCAGGGATGCCCTCACCCGTTGCCGGATCGCGGTCGATGAGGGGCACGCCGTTCTGGCGGGCGAATTTGATCGAGGGCAGAAGCTCTTCATCGGCCTCGGTCCAGGTGCGCATGCCGATTGTTCCGTCATCCATGACATAGAGTGTGGACAGACCGGGATGCAGACGGCTGAAGATCACGCCGTTGGAAATAAAGCCGTAATGATGGCCCTGATTTGTGAACGCCATATCACTGGCGCGCCACGCCCCGTGGCTGCGCTTGAAGCCAGCCGCAAAGGTTGCGGCAACCCGCTCTGTCATGGCCGGGCTCAGCATGCCAGTGCGAACAATGTCTCCAGAAGAGCTGAACCCGTCCGGCCCGGGCATGCCACCGCGGCTCACCTTGGGGCGGGGGGACCAATCAAGCCGCGGATGGTCCGTGCCCACCTCGTAGCCCAATTCGAAATTCGTCATGTCAAAGGCGACGAGATAGACATCCGCGCGACTTTCAACGCCATCAAGCCCATGCGTGCGGCCCGTGTTGAGAACGTCGCGAGAAATCATGCCGGGCTGCATGGCGCTTGCATAGATGCCGGGAGCATCCTTCACTGCATACCAGCTGCCTGCCTGCATGCCCCCATCAGCACCTTCCAATTGAAACCCGAAATAGGCGCGGAACACCGGGTGATTGGACAGTTTGGCTTTGCCCAGGGCCGCGGCGATCTCTCCGGCGTCACCGCCGTCGATCAGCTCGCCCGAGCTCATGTAGGCGTCTTCGTAAAACGAGCCCTTGATCAGTGTCACGATGCTCTCGCCGAAGACCACATTGTCACGCAAGAACTCTGCCACAGCCTCCCGGCTGGAGCGGTTGCCGCGCACCACATTGCGGACAAAGGCATTGTCGTCGCAAATGGGGGCATAGGGCAGTCCGGAGGACTTGGCGCGATCCAGTTCCGTTATTTTTCCAGCCCAGGGCTGGCACCGGGTGATCGCACCGTTGTTGTCGAAGACAAGCGAGGGATCATCGCCGCCTGAGAGCGTCAGGATGGTGTCTTCGGGATTGGTAAGCTCAATGTGGAACGTATCCGAGGTTGTCACCCGGACGGTGCGTTTCATGTCGATCAAGAACCACTTGTTGAACCGCGGGTTCAAAGAGGTCAGAGCGATCTCTTTTCCCTCAGCCGATGTGGCGGCTGTGGTTTCGCGAAACGGCTGGAAATCCCGCATCGCGCGGGTCCGGTTGAGCTTATAGTCTTGATACTGCTGTTCGATCGTTGGGTCGTTGAACGCCGCTAAATCGGCAGCAGCGGCTGGTGTTGTGAGAGCTGCGGCAACAAAAGCAGCCTTAAAACACGAATTGCGCCCGATCGTTTCGAACATACGCCTGAGATTGCCCACGAAATTTATCCTTTTACAAACCCTGCCCGCGGCTTGAACACCGCACAAAATAACCTGAAAGCGGTGCAAAGCGCCCCAAAGCCACACCTAACACGACCATGCTATGCCTCGCGCTGCGTCGATACAAGTCACCTATAACTGTAACACATCGCGTGCAGCAATAATGTGAACAGGAGATGTCGAAATTGGCCATTTGCGTTGAATTTGCCGCATTCAGAGATGGATTTAAGCCAGAGCTGCGCGAACCGCATGAAAATGTTCTGGATTGAGACCCCTTAGCGAGGGTTTTGCATGACACAAAATAACCGGGCCTCTGCTCTGTCGCGTGTTACGCGATACCCCGGGATGCTTCTGGCCAGAAAAAGCAGCAGGCGTTTCCTCGTGTCTCTACTGGCCTCAAACATCCCGCCCGAAGAAAAGGAAGTTCTTTGGCGCTTCGTATTTCGAATGCAGGGGAAGGATGTATTCCGAGCTGCCGTTGAAACACATGGGCCAAAAACCCAATGCGATTAGCGGTCGTAGTAGTCGCGGAACCAAGCCACAAACTCTGTGATGCCATCCTTCACATTCGTGCTGGGTTTGTACCCCGTCAGCTTCTTCAAGAGCTCTGCATCGGCCCATGTCGCCGGCACATCGCCCTTTTGCATCTCCATAAAGTTGCGCGTCACGGGCACGCCCAAAGCCTCCTCAATGGCGTCGACAAAATCCAACAGTCGAACCGAGGTGGAGTTGCCTATATTGACGATGCGATAGGGCGCCACCGGTGAGAGGCTATCGCCCTCTTCGATCTGGTCGGCGCTTTCAGGGCGCTCTGGCACTGAATCGATCAACAAGCGAATGCCGCGCACCAGATCGTCGATATAGGTGAAGTCGCGGTACATTTCCCCGTGATTGTAGACATCGATGGGCTTGCCATCGAGTGTGGCATCGACGAACTTGAAAAGCGCCATGTCAGGCCGGCCCCACGGGCCATAGACCGTGAAGAAGCGGAACATGGTTGTAGGAAGGTTCCACAGATGGGCATAGGAGTGCCCCATCGCTTCGGTGGCTTTTTTCGTGGCCGCATAGATCGTCATCTGCGTGTCGGCCTTCATCGTCTCGATGTAGGGCATGTCGGTATTGGCCCCGTAGGCCGACGAGGTGGATGCCATCAGCAGGTGATCAACCTCGTGGCGTCGCGCGGCCTCCATGACATTGAATGTGCCCACCACATTGGCATCAATATAGGCGCGGGGGTTCTCAAGGCTGTAGCGCACACCGGCCTGAGCGGCGAGGTGCACGATGATGTCGGGCTTGAACTCATCGGCCATGGCATCGAACGCGGCCGCGTCTTCCAGCATCGCCTCGGTTTTGGAGAATCCGGGGTTTTGCATCAGCATCTGGTGACGGCGCGCCTTCAGCGAGACATCGTAGTAGTCTGTCATCCCGTCAAATCCGTGCACACGGAACCCTTCATCGAGCAGAAGGCGGGCGAGATGGAAGCCGATAAAACCAGCGGTGCCTGTGACAAGAACACGACGCGCGTCAGACATAAGAAAAACTCCGAACAATCACTTTTGCGGCCACGGATAAAGCAAATCCCTTACGAAATACAATCGCTGGTATGCTGCGGGCGCGAAAAGCTTGGATCATGCCGTTTTGACACATCGCATCACAGTGGCGCGAGGCACGGATGAATGTGTTGCCTGAGGCCCCATTTCTCGCGCATCACAACGCCCAAAGGACATGCTCAGAGGACATGATGAAGGTATCACGACGCAGACTTCTGGGAGGCGCTAAAGCTGCTCTCGCGTTAGCAGGGTCGGGCGGATATGCGTATCTTGAGTTGGGGCCAAGCTCAGCTCAGCAAGAGATGTCACCGCCAGAGGTGCTCGACGCCGTGCGTGCGGGTCAGGTTCTCTTGGTTGACATACGCCGCCCCGATGAGTGGGCAGATACAGGGATAGCCGAAGGCGCGGTTCCCATTGACCTCAGGCGTGATGATTTCGCGGATGCGGTGATTGCGGCGCGTGCTACGGCGGATCAACCTGTCGCCTTGATCTGCGCCCGAGGCGTGCGGTCCCGACGGATGACGGTTCTTCTGGATGAGGCGGGCGTTGCACCTATCATAGACATTCCAGAAGGCATGCTTGGATCCCTTGCGGGGCCAGGTTGGCTAAAACGTGATTTACCGGTGACTGCCTGGAATGCTTAAACACACATTCACATTGCTTGGCACAGCCGCGGGCCTTGCGGCGCTGTCCAATGCTGCGTCTGCCTGTTCTGAGGCGACGCCCTGCACCCTTGACGGCGGTGACTACTACATTGCGATGCCCGCCCCCTCAGACACGCCGCCGCCGGTGATCGTGTACATCCACGGATACGGCGGCAGCCCGCAGGGGGCGCTTGAAAATGAGCGCATGATGGGACCGTTTTTGGAGCGCGGCTATGCTGTGGTTGCGCCCCAGGGCCTGGCGTTTCCGGGCCGCACCGTTACCGGATGGTCCTTTCACCCCGATTACGAAAAACGCCGCGATGAAGTGAGCTTTATCCAAGACGTGCTCAAAGACGCCGTGTCGCGACACGAGCTTGATCCCGAACGCACGATCCTGACAGGCTTTTCCATCGGCGGATCGATGGCATCCTATCTTGCCTGCCAGGAGCCGGAGGCGTTTTCAGCCTATGCGCCCTTGGGCGGCAGCTTTTGGCGCGAGCACCCAGACGGCTGCGAGGGGCCGGTTCGTCTTTTACACACCCACGGGTGGCGCGATGGCACTGTGCCTCTTGAAGGCCGCAATGTGCGCGGTGGTGCCATCGGTGATCCTGAGGGCTTTTCCCAAGGCGACGTGTTCCACGCGATGGAGATCTGGCGTGAGGCCAATGGCTGCATCTACGGCAAGGCAGACAGCTTTGACACCAAGGGCGATTTCTGGATCCGCAGGTGGGAACGCTGTGCAGAGGGTTCGGCCCTTGAGTTTGCGCTCTTTCCAGGCGGGCATATCGTGCCAGAGGGGTGGGCTGATCTGATGCTTGACTGGTTTGAGGCGCTCTAAGAGATTTTGTGCCTCCGGCGGGGGTATTTTAGAAAAAGAAAGAAACCTCAGCTGCGTTTCTTTCTCCAAGGCTGGGATTTGAACCAGCCAGCCCCGTAAGCCACCGCAATGATCAGCGCAAAGCCCAGCGCGTTGACCCAGAGCATGGTAAAATGCGTGCGGTCCACCTGATCGAAAAGCGCGCCAAGAAGCCGCGCGATATACATCGACGCGATGAACACGGCCAGCGATTGCTGACCCACTTTCATGATCACTTTCAGGATCACCGTCCAACTGCGCGCGATCGGCCCGTGGCCACGCGGCTGGATGTTATCGCCCTTGGGCCCAACCAGAACCCAGGCGATATAGGCAACTGCAAGGAAGTGGATATAGCGCAGGATGCCAAAATCGGTCTTGGTGAAGAGGAAGCGCCATTCGCTGCGCCATTCCTTGATCACCTCAAACTCTCGATAGATGCGGAAATAGGCGACCGGCACGATGATCAGCACGATCACCACCGCCGTCCAAAGAAGGCGTTTGTCCACGGGCGGGGGGCGGAACCACCCGGCCATCAGCGCGAACCCCGTGTAGAAGACCAGCTGCCAACCCAGCGGGTTGAAGAACCATTTGCGCTCTGACCAGGGCTCCGCCGGGAAGTTTACGTCGCCGACGTTGGCCACGATCCAGATGCCAATAGACACCGCAACCACCAAAAAAACATGGATGCGCGCGAGGAAAATCATAAGCGGCATCATCAGCAGTATGACAATATACATCGGCAGAATGTCGAAATAGTTTGGCACGTAGGTGAGTGTGAGAAGCCCGATTAAGTTCTCCATAGGCCGATCATAAAAGTGGCCTAAATTCAGCTGATTGACGTAATTTCGCTCGCCCTCCGGAAACATAGCGTTTAGCAACACCATCGTCGCGGCGATCGCGATGAAGAGGCAGATATGGGCCCAATAGACCTGCCATACACGGAAGCCCACGCGCGCTGATCCCATGCCGAGGCCCTGCTCTCGGAACACCCGGCCGAAGGCGATGGCAGAGGCCATGCCGGAGCAAAACACGAAGATCTCGGTGGCATCCGAGAAGCCAAACCGCGCCGGGATCCACAATGTCAGCCAATTGCCGGGCGTATGGGCGATCAGGATGATAAACATCGCGATGCCGCGGAAGAAATCGAGCCTGGGATCGCGGATACCCACGGCATAGCTTGCCGCGGGGGAGGCTGGTTTGGCGGTCATGGTCGGATCAGCAACAGACATCGGTCATTTGCTTTCATAAAACGTCTTTGCGCGGCTTTTACTCCGCCGCGACGGTGGGCTTCAAGGCTCGGGCGCGCGCAATCATTTTCATGCGGGCATCCGTGAACGCATCCACCGCGCCATTTCGCAGCGCCGTGCGTTCTGCAACCAAAGCGGCGGTTTCATCGAGACGTCCGGCACGCAGGCCCGCGTCGATGGTCACACGTTCAAACACATCGCGTTGCGCGTGGCTTCCGCCCATGATCTGAAACTTTGGTTGCGCTGCGCGCAGCTTGGAGAACGCCAGATCGTACTGGCCTTCGCCAAAGGCCGCGAGCCCTTCTGCGGCCGCGACACCGGGATCTTTCATCACATGGGCCTGGTCCGCGCTGCCCTGAGCGGTGGTGGCCACGTTCGCGGTCAGGCGCGCCGCTGCATCCGGGCGATTGTCGCCTGCAAGGGCCAGCATGTAGTGCAGATCGGCAAAGACCAGACATCCATCGCCGCTTCGGCTTTCTGCCAGATCCGCCAGTTCGGACCAGCGATCGCCCACGTCTACGCCCTCCAGCTCAAGCCGCAGGAGCAGCGAGCTTGCATTTGAGAAATCGCGATAATCATCTGTTTTCTCTTCACGAATTTCCGTGTCGTAGAGGCCGAGCACGGCATCGTATTCGCCCAGATCCAATAAGAGCAACGCCTTATGCCACCAGACGTGATAGCGGAAATTGTTGCAATGGCCCCAGGCACGCGTGTTGTTTTCAATGAGCGCGATACCCGCCTGCGTTTGGTGGGTCATGTCATAGACATGCGCCACCGAATGCATGCCCCATGCGTCATCGGGGGCAAATTGCAGGGCCTCAAGGCCGGATTTTTCGGCCAAGGCGTAATCGCCGGTTTCTTCTTGGGCAAAAGACAGGCAGCCCAGTGCGTAACCGCGCAACGCATGCTCTTCGTCGTGGGCCGCGATCACGCGTTCAATGGAGCGGCGCATGCCGACATTGTCGCCCATCATGAACCGGATCGCGTGCGAGACCTTCATGCTCATTGTATCGGCCGGGTTGTCCCGCAAAGCGCTCTCGATGCATTGGACCGCCTGCAATGGGCGTCCGTTCACCCAGCAATCAAGAGCCGCGCACCAGCTTTGTTCGCGCCGCGTGGCGCCACCTTGGGCCATAGCATTTTGAGCGTTTTGATTGGCCTCTTGGGCTGCCGCAATCAATTCACGCTTACCCATCATCATCGCGAAAAGCCCCTTGGCGGCGTAGGCCATCGCGTAGTCTGGAGACATTTCAAGAAGTCGTTTGAGGTATCCCGGCACGGTTTTCGCATGCGACAAGAACCCAAGGATCATACCATTCCACTCGGCCACCGCTGCCGCGTCAGTCAAACTGACCTGACAGTTACAAATGTCTGTGTGCATGTACGATCCTTTCACACGAGTTCCTTGAGCCTTTCACCTAGGACGTCTTGCTCGTGAACTCACTTCACGCTCTTGCTACCGCACGGGATCGTGATTTCAGATAAACGTTTTTGTGATCTCAGCCGTCGGAAACGCTTGATTTGCCGACAATATCAAGCATTTCGATCACGGTCTGCGTATCTTGGCCGAACCTCGGGGGCGGTCGGCGAAATGTTACCGGAGTCGCTGAAAATTTGAGCGGGTTTCCGAGCAAGGAAACCTCTCCCGCCACGGTGTCGGCGTGCGGTACAGGCACGACCATGCCGCGTGCCTGCGCCTGATCGGACGTCAGGGCTTGCTCCACATTGTAAATAGGCCCGCAGGGGACACCCGCATTTTGCAGCTTTTGCAACAATTGCTGTGCTGTGAACTTTGCGAACGTTTCCGCGATCTGGGGGATCAGGGTTTCCCTGTTCTCAATCCGCAGGGGATTGGTCTGATAGCGGGCGTCTTCGGCCAAATCAGATCGGTCAAATTCCAAAGCCATGCGTTGAAACTGCCCGTCATTGCCGGCGGCGAGAAGGATATGGCCGTCGCTGGCGGCGAACACCTCATAGGGCACGATATTGGGGTGTGCATTTCCACGACGTTTGGGCAATTGCCCGGATGTCAGGAAATTCGTCCCTTCGTTGATCAGCCATGCCATCTGGCTATCCACCAAAGAGAGATCGATGTATTGTCCCTCGCCTGTCTGATCGCGGTGGCGGAGGGCGGCGAGAATGCCAATCGTTGCGTACATTCCGCACATGACATCGGCGATGCCGACGCCCACTTTCATGGGTTGTCCATCCGCCGGGCCAGTGAGCGACATGATCCCGCCATAGCCTTGCGCCATGAGATCATAACCGGGCCTGTCCCGGTTCGGCCCATCCTGGCCAAAGCCAGAGATCGAAAGGTAGACAAGCGTCGGATACTGCGCGCAGAGCGTTGCATGATCGAACCCGTATTTTTCCAACCCACCGGGCTTGTAGTTTTCGATCACAACGTCGGCCTTGGCTGCGATTGCACGCACAAGTTCGCGGCCTTCTTCTGTCGAAAGGTCGGCCGAGACCGAGTATTTGTTGCGGTTGGACGACATGAAATACGCGCTGAGGTCGCTTTGGCCGTCATGGGTCTCGGCATAGGGCGGGCCCCAGGCGCGCGTGTCATCGCCGTTGGATTTGGGGTTTTCGATCTTGATCACCGTAGCACCCATATCGCCCATCAGCTGGGTGGCCGTGGGCCCTGCCAGAATACGCGAGAGATCCAGGATCAGAAGGCCGTCAAGCGCGCCTTTCGTGTCAGAAGGTGCCATCATAGGCCTTTCGATCAATGTCAACGGCGACAATGCTGAACGTGTCAGAGGACATCGCAGAGGTCAGAGCGTCCTCCAGTTCCGGCTTGGACTTGGCGCTAAAGCCCTGCCCACCGAACGCGCCAGCGATGGCTGCGAAATCCGCGCGGCCAAAATCGACGCCGCGGTTTTTCATCTGCCGCCCGCGTTGTTTGAGCTCAATGAGGGCCAATGAGGCATCTACGAACACGACAAAGATGGTCTTGAGGTTTTGCTCTGCCGCGGTGGCCATTTCGCCAGCCACCATCAGGAAACCCGCGTCGCCGGAAAAAGACACCACCGTGCGGTCGGGCTCAACAATTTGAGCGCCCATGGCGAGAGGTACCGCACAGCCCATGGTGCAAAGCGCCGACGATTGCATGATCGCGCGGGGAAATTCGCACTGCCACATCTGCGACAGCAAGATCCGGTGGGCGCCGCTGTCTGCCGTCGCAAGTGTGTCTTTGGGCAGCATCGCACGGCAGATCGCCATGGCCTGCCCGGGACCCCATGTATCCGATGGCGCGAACGCGGCCTTCAAGGCGTCTTGGGCGGCGCTCAACGCACCGTTTTCCCAAAGAGGGCCCAGTTTGTCCGGCAAAAGCGCGCCGAGCGAGGCCGCGCAATCCCCGACGATGTTGTAGCTCGCATGGTGCATATAGTGATGGTTGGGCTCTGCCGTGATGTCGATCACGTCTTGCTTGGTCGGGTCCCAAGGGTCTGTCCAACCGTCGCGCATCTCATTGGGATCATACCCGATGCACAATATCACGTCGGCGTCTCGCAGGAGCGGCAGCAATATGTGGTCGGCTTTGGGTGAGAGCCCGGCACCGCCCAAAGCATTTGGGTGGCTTTCGGGCAGCATGCCCTTGGCTTTGTAGGTGGTCACAACGGGGATGCCCAAGTCAGCGACCTGACGTACCGCATATTCTGCCCCTTCCGTCATGGCATCGAGGCCCACCACGGCAACAGGGCGTTTGGCATCCACCAAAGCGGCGCGCGCGGCATCGCACTCTTCACCCGTGGGTGCAACGGTCACGCTTGGGCGGCGCAAGACACCCTTTTCCACGGCATCCTCTTCGGCCACAGAAATCGGCACGTCGATATGCACCGGACCAGGTCGGCCTTCCATAGCGATCGTCACGGCCTTGTCGGCAATCACGCCCGCTGCCTTCGCATTCAAGGTGAAGGTCGCCTTGGTAATCGGGCGGAAAACCTGCGGCTGGTCAAGCACCTGATGCGTATAGGTTTCCACCTTGTGGGCATCCACGCACCCTGTCAGCACAATCATCGGCACTCGATCCTGGCGGGCGTTTTCGACCACGTTGATGCCGTTGAGCGCCCCCGGCCCCACCGTGGCGAGAAGGATGCCCGGCGCGCCTGTACGATGATACGTGCCTTCGGCCATAAAACCCGCTGCGTTCTCATGTTTGCACAGAACAAACGTGATCCCGGCATCCTCAAGCGCATCCATGATGGTGAGCACTTCGCCGCCTGGCATGCCAAAGGCCCATCTGCATCCTGCCTCATAAAGTCGCCGGGCCACGACATCTGCTGCACGCATAAAGCCATCCTTTCATTCGTTCTTGCGCCGAGATGGCCCATCCTGCAGCCTTTCGCAAGACACCATGCTGTGTGGGCATGGTCAGATACGTCAAAGAAAGTGCTGGACTCCGAACGCGGGTCTGGGGCCTCATCGAATTACTGCAAGAATTGGAAGGCCCATGCCCGACATCGTTATCCTGAATGGCAAGCTCATCACCATGGCGGGCGCGGATGCCGAAGCATTGGCGATCACGGGTGGCAAGATTGAGGCTGTTGGCACCACAGAAGAGATACGCGCCATGGCCGGTGACACGCGGGTAATCGATGCGGGCGGATGCACCGTTCTGCCAGGTTTTATTGACAGTCACGTGCATCTTTTCACCGGTTCAGCGGAACTCGATTACCTCAATCTCATGGACGTCGAAGGCATGGACGCGCTGACAAAAGCGGTGCGCGCTTACTCGGCTGAGCGCCCTGATGACCCCCTGCTTTTTGCCTCCTGCATCGACTATCACGTGATCGAAGGACGGGCTGCCACGCGCCATGATCTGGATCGCGTGATGCCCGACCGGCCCTTTGCGGCCATGGCCGCAGACCATCACACCGTATGGGCCAATACCCGCGCATTGGAGATGGCGGGGCTTTTGCATGGCGGTGATCTGCCAGAGGGCTCAGAGGTTGTTATGGCGGATGACGGCACCGCCCATGGGGAACTGCGCGAGACCGGGGCGTTTGGGCCAGTGATGGCGCTCACCCGCTTGGGCGGGCGTGATTTGGAAGGATATGTGACGGGCCGCGACCCGGTTCCTCCCGCCACAATGGCGGAGCGGGCGATGGACAAAGAAGTGATCGCCAAGGGCATGAAACACTGTGCCTCTCACGGCATTACTGGTCTGCATCTGATGGACGGAAACTTCTATCAAGGCGAATTGCTGAGCGAGATGGATGCCGAGGGCACGCTACTCTGCCGCTCAGAAGTGCCGATGCATCTGAAGAATGTTGACCCGATTGAACGGTTGGAAGAGGCCGGTGAGATGCGGCGGCGCTTTGCCAGTGACATGGTGTGGTGCAACCGGGTGAAGATGTTCATGGATGGGGTGATCGACAGCTTCACCGCCTTCATGCTTGAGACTTACCCGGGGACGGACACGCGCTCAGAGCCGCTTTTCCCGCCAGAGCATTTTGCGGATGTCTGCACGCGCATTGATGCCGAAGGGCTGCAGATCGCGGTTCATGCCATTGGGGATGCTGCTGTTCGCGCCACGCTCGACGGGTATGAGGCCGCGCGCAAGGCCTATGGGCCAAGAGCCAGCCGCCACCGGAGTGAGCATATCGAGCTGCTCCATCCTGATGATCTGAAGCGTCTGAAACCGCTTGGCATTGTCGCCTCGGTCCAGCCGCTGCATTCGCCATCTGGCGGCTTGTTCCCGCCCTACCCGCCAGATGTGATGGTGCGTGCCGAACAGATCGAACATGCCTTTGCCACGAAGACCATTCGCGACACTGGAACGCCCGTGTGTTTCTCAACCGATTGGCCCGTGGTGCCCGTGGATGTGATGCCATCGGTGAAAGGCGCGGTGCATCGCCCGGACCTGCCACCGGAATGGCCCGATCAGACGTCGACCCTGCGGGACACCCTGGAAAGTTACACGTCGCTCAACGCGTGGGTGGAATTCAATGAACATCGCAAGGGCAAGCTTGCGCCCGGAATGATGGCCGATGTCGTCGTGATGGATCATGATCTGGAGGCGATGGACCCGGCCCACCTCGACAAAGCGCGCGCTGCCGTCACGCTGATGGGCGGACGCATCACTTGGGAGGCATGATGGAGAGCTACAAAAACTCCGACCCGCGCCCGCTGATCATGGAAGGCAGCCCGCCACCGCCCGAGTGGCGTGTTCCCTTCATTGATTGGGATCGTCCGCCTTGGAACCGTTGGGCCTTCCAGCGCATCCGGGAGATTTTGCCGACCGGTCCGGTAGCTGCTTCCGCCTCGCCTTCAGTCCTGCCCGAGGCCCTGGAGCCGATTGAAGAGATCAGTTTTGAAGGCCCCAATGGCCAGACCAACGTGGCGCAGTGGATCGATGATGATTACACCGACGGGCTGCTCATCATGCTGGGCGGCAAGATCATTCATGAGAGCTATTGGAACGGGATGACGCCTGCGTCGGTGCATCTCTGCCAGTCGGTGTCAAAATCCATCACATCGACCACCGCTTCGAGCCTTTTCGCCGAGGGTTTGCTGGACCCCAACGCGCCTGTCACCGATGCGCTGCCGGAACTGGAGCAGACGGCGTGGAAGGGCGCCACGCTGCAGCAGGTGATGGACATGGCTTCGGGCGCGAAATTCGACGAGTCCGATTACTTCAATCGCGCCAGTGACATTGGCAAGATGGATGTAGCGGCTGGGTGGAAGCCGGTGCCTGAGGGATATGAAGACGAGGATTGGCCCGCCTGCATCCATGATCAGATCATGACCCTGACGACCCAGGAGGTCGAACATGGCTCGCGGTTCGAGTACAGATCTATTGAAACAGATGTGCTCGCCCACGCTATGGAACGGGTGACGGGCAAGCGCTTGCCGCAACTTGTGTCAGAGCGTCTTTGGCAACCCCTGGGCGCGGAAACGGACGCCTGTTTTACTCTTGATAGCTCCGGCTATGCCCTATCTTGCGGTGGGTTCAATGCGTCGCTGCGCGACCTCGCCCGGTTTGGCCTCGCCTATCTGAACGACGGTCAGGTGGATGGGCACCAGGTGATCCCGAAGGCGTGGGTCGATGATGTGCGCTCTGGCGATCATGGGCTATTCAATGATTACGGGCGCGAGCATTTTCCAAATGGGCGCTATCGCAATCAGTTCTGGATCGAAGACGCCGATCAGGTGGGCCATTACTGTCTGGGCATCTTCGGCCAGATTGTCTACGTCTCGCCCGAGCGTGGGATGGTTGCCGTGAAGCTCTCGACATGGCCAGAGGCCGTCGACAATGACCGCCACGATAGCTGCGTCGCTGCCTTCCATGCGATCGCGCGCACCTTCGGACGGGACATTTGATGAAGGACATACCCATGACCACGCTACGCTGCATCTCACCGATTGACGGATCAGTCTTTGCTGAACGTGAAACGCTCTCTTTGGATGCTGCACGAGATCAGGTTGCGCGCTTACGGGCCGCGCAATCGTCATGGGCCGCGCGCCCATTGCAGGAACGGGCTGAGCGCGTGCTGGCGGGGGTTGCCGCCGTCGGCGCGATGAATGACGAGGTGGTGCCGGAGCTTGCCCACATGATGGGCCGCCCGATCCGCTACGGCGGTGAATTTGGCGGGTTCGAGGAACGCGCGACGCACATGGCGGCCATCGCCGAGGAGGCGCTTGCCGATATCGAGGTGGGCGAGGATGCCACGTTCAAACGCTACATCCGCCGCGTGCCGCAAGGAGTGGTCTTTGTCGTGGCGCCTTGGAACTACCCCTATATGACGGCCATCAACACCGTCGCGCCCGCACTGATCGCGGGCAATGCGGTGGCGCTGAAACACGCCACACAGACGCTGCTTGTCGGCGAACGCATGGCCCGCGCCTTTCTTTCCGCAGGGGTGCCGGAGGATATCTTTGCCAACCTCTTTCTGGATCATGACACGACGGCCGCGCTCATCGCCGAGGGGGCGTTCAATTTCGTGAACTTCACTGGCTCCGTCGGCGGGGGACGCGCGATGGAACGCGCGGCGGCTGGAACCTTCACGGGGCTCGGGCTTGAGCTTGGCGGCAAGGATCCGGGCTATGTGATGGAGGATGCCGATCTCGAGGCTGCGGTCGACACGCTGATTGACGGGGCCATGTTCAATTCGGGCCAATGCTGCTGTGGGATTGAGCGCATTTACGTTCAGGAGAGCCTGTTTGAACCCTTTGTCGAGAAAGCGGTGGAGATCGTGAGGGGCTACAAGCTCGGCAATCCCCTCGACCCTGCGACCACGCTTGGCCCGATGGCGCATATCAGGTTTGCCGATGAGTTGCGCGCGCAGGTTGGTGAGGCCATCGAGGCAGGGGCAATGGCGCATATAGAACCCTTGGCCGAGGATGATGGCGGCGCTTATCTTTCCCCGCAGATCCTGACCAATGTCAGCCACGAAATGCGTGTGATGCGCGATGAGAGCTTTGGCCCAGTGGTGGGCATCATGCCCGTCAGCGGCGACGATGAAGCCCTTGAATTGATGAATGACAGTGAGTTCGGCCTGACCGCCAGTCTATGGACGGCGGACCTTGATCGCGCTGCGGCCATCGGCAACCGTATTGAGACAGGCACTGTCTTTATGAACCGTGCCGATTACCTAGATCCCGGCCTTTGCTGGACCGGGTGCAAGAACACCGGGCGCGGTGGCGGCCTTTCCGTGATCGGCTACCACACCATCACGCGTCCCAAATCCTTCCACATGAAGAAAGTCACATCATGATCCCGTCAGGAAATTGGTCTTATCCCACCGCTATCAGATTTGGTCCCGGGCGCATTACTGAGCTGCCGCAAGCCTGCGCTGACGCCGGGATCACGCGGCCCATGCTGATCACAGACCGTGGCCTTGCCAACATGCCGATCACGCAAAGCGCGCTTGACACGCTGGAAGCCGCAGGGATGGGCCGGGCGATGTTTGCCGAGGTGGATACGAACCCAAGTGACATCAATCTGGCCGCAGGAATTGAAGCCTACAAAGCCGGGGGGCATGACGGGGTGGTCGCCTTTGGTGGCGGGTCTGGCCTAGACCTGGCGAAAATGGTCGCGTTCATGCACGGTCAAATCCGACCCGTCTGGGATTTTGAAGACATCGGCGATTGGTGGACGCGGGCCGATGCGGATGTGATCCATCCGATCGTGGCCGTTCCCACCACGGCGGGAACCGGCTCTGAAGTCGGACGCGCGAGTGTGATCACCAATTCGCAGACCCATGTGAAGAAGATCATCTTTCACCCCAAAGTCCTGCCCGCCGTGGTGATCTGCGACCCGGAACTGACCGTTGGCATGCCAAAATTTATCACGGCCGGCACAGGCCTTGATGCGTTTGCCCACTGTGTAGAGGCGTTTTCGAGCCCGCATTACCACCCGATGAGCCAGGGTATTGCGCTGGAAGGGATGCGGCTTGTCATCGAGAACCTGCCGCGCGCCTATGCAACGCCGGATGATCTTGAGGCCCGCATGAACATGATGAGCGCCGCAATGATGGGCGCAACTGCGTTCCAGAAGGGCCTGGGCGCGATCCACGCGATGAGCCATCCGGTTGGCGCGATATTCGACACTCACCATGGGACCACCAATGCGGTGTGCATGCCGCCGGTTTTGGCACTGAATGCGCCCATGATCAAAGACCGGTTTGATCAGGCAGCAGGGTATCTGGGCATCGACGGCGGTTTCGACGGGTTTCGTGCCTTTGTCCAGCGCTTCAATGACGGGTTCGACATTCCGCACAAGCTCACAGGGCTCGGTGCGTCTGAGGAGCGTCTTGATGAGATGGTGGCCATGGCCCTCACCGATCCGTCCTGCGGTGGCAATCCGATCACGCTGACCGCAGAGAACCTGCGCACGCTCTTCGAAACCGTGCTCTAGGGGCGCGCATTCTTTGAAAGAATGCGGACCGAAATCTTTCAAAGATTTCGGTTCCGGCCTCATTAGCGACCCGTGGTCTGTCGTAATCCTGCCAGACAGACGTTGGAAATCTGTCATCCTATACCTTTCCAAAGTTGAGGGGATAGATGGCACAGAGCACGATCCCGGTATCGGAGGCACCAGATGAACGCCCCTTCGTCGGGATCGCATTTCTTCTGGCGGCCACCACGATCTTCCCGCTCCAGGATGTCATCATCAAGTTTCTCTCCGATGCCTATGCCGTTCATCAGGTTGTGTTCATTCGTAGCCTCTTTGCGCTGCCGCTCGTGGTTCTCATTGCGCGGTTCGAAGGCCAGCTTTTTCCGCTCAAGATCGGCAGCTGGCGGCTTCAGATCACCCGCTCGCTTGCCGCCTTCTTTTCTTATACCTGCTACTACCTGGCGCTCTCCAGCATCGGCCTTGCAGAAGCGGTAGCGATCGCATTTTCCACGCCGATCTTTGTCACCCTCTTGGCCATGGGGTTTCTCGGCGAAAAGGTCGGCGTGTTCCGGATTCTGGCCATTTTCATGGGGCTCGCGGGCGTGTTGGTGATCGTCCAGCCCGGAATAGGTGTGTTCCAACCTGCGGCTGTGTTCGCTCTTTTGGCGGCTGTGTTTTATGCCGTCTCGATCATCTCCACCCGCAAGCTCGGGCGCAGTACAAACGGCACCACGATGACCGTTGTAACCGTGATCACCTACATCATCGGCGGCGGCCTGATCGGCATCATATTCGCGCTTGCCCCAATGGCCTCACCTCACCCGAGCCTCGATTTCCTGTTTCGCGACTGGTCTTGGCCTCAGTCACAAGACTGGCTCTTGCTGGCCATCATCGGCGGTACGGCGGCCGCAGGATTTTTCTGCCTGGCCCAGGCATACCGCCTGGCCGAAGCCAGCGTGGTCACGCCCTTTGAATACACGGCAATGCCCTGGGCTGTGCTGTGGGGCTGGGTGTTCTTTTCAGATCTGTCAGATGCTGCGACCTGGATCGGCCTGATCATGATCATCAGCGCGGGACTTTTGATTGTGTTCCGCGAAACCGTACAGAACCGGAGGGTCGTGCGGCGCAAAGGACTAGGCGTTTTTCGACAAAGATAACGCCTTTGTGAGCCCGCCCGCGTAAATTGGTTGGGAATCTTTTGCAAAATCTCTAAATTGAACCGCGTGAAACAAGGCGTGACCATACCAGCTTTGGCCCTTGGGCTTGCGGTGTCCTCTGCACATGCGGAGGCAGGTGACGAGCTGACCCTGATCGTCAGCCGCGGCGATGATTCCGCCACCTACTATCTTTCTATGCCAGCAGACGAAATCACCCCGATCCTGGCAACTGACCCGGCGCTGCTCTTCAGCGAAGACGGGCGTGTGCCAATCGATCAGTTTCGCCTGGCTGGCAGTTTCGATCTGGCAGACGATCTCTTTGCCAACATCACCGGCAGTATCAATGAGACCGCCTTTGAATTCGAGGCGATGTCGATGATGGTGCATCCCACAGAGACCCCACTGCCGTTTGCCGCGCCCTGGGATGCCTACACGGCAATCTCCGTCTGCTCGGTGGATTATGGATCCGACCAGTTGGTGCCCGGCGCGCTGCAGATGTATTACGGCGGGTTTACCGATCAGGTGGCCGGGGATGCGCCGATGAAGATCCATTTTCCGCAGACCGGCCGGGACGCGCGCCAGATCGTGATCCATAGCTACGAGAATGGCAGGCTTGTCGGGACGGACGTGGAAACGATAGCGGATGGCGGGACACTGGTCATTGAAACCAGTGGTAAAGTACCCTTGCCAGCATGGCTCACATCAGTGGGTTTCTGGGTCGGTCTGATTGGCATTTTGCTGGGAACTTTCGCGGTGCTGAGGCTCCGCGGGGTGCCGACGAAGACCGACAGTGTGACGACCTAACAGCGTCTTTCACCCGCAGGCACGGCTTGACGCAGTGTCAGTTAACTTTTGCAAAGAATCTGTCATTTTCCCATTGCGCACAGAATTTGAGCGGCCTAAGAAGCAGTCCTACTTGGCGCGGGATGGAGCAGTCTGGTAGCTCGTCAGGCTCATAACCTGAAGGTCGTAGGTTCAAATCCTACTCCCGCAACCAAGGCAGATTGCAAAGCGCCCTCCGGGGCGCTTTTGCACGTCTGGGCCTCCACGAGCGCGGGCACTTTGATCCCTTTAGAGCAAGTGGCCACAGCCAGATCGCTTACGGATTAGGTCACTGCCTTGGGATAGAACACCGCTCCGGGCAGATAGGCGCGTGGGAGATCCATGCCCACAGGAAGCGCGCGACCGATTGCAAGTTGATCTGGCAGAAGATGGGTGTGCGGGCCTGCGGGGACCTGCGCCGTGTCTATCGGGATCGGGCCTTGCACCTCGATGCGACCCAATGCGCTTTGCACGACCCGCGTTGGGCTTTCAGACAAAAGCGTTGCGCCAATGCGCGGCAGGCCATTGGAAAAGGGCATGCCTTTCACAGCGTCGAGCGCTTGCCTGGCGGGGCCATCGCCGACGCGGACGCAAAACCGCCCTTCTTTGCGGCCAAGCCCAAGGTCATAAAGCTGTGTCGCAGCCTCTGGTATCAGCGCGTCCGCGTCTTGCCCGAGATCCGAGATGCCGTCAGCAACTTGAAGGCGCCCGCGCTCGCGCTTGACGGCCAGAACAACCGTAGGTGCTTTCTTAAGACCTGGGGGATCAAAGGTGACGGCGCGGATGTCATCATTGATCGTCATGCACATTGCGCCTGTTGGCGTGTGCGCGACGATGTCTTCGTCGCGCATTTTCATGTCAACGGGAGCAGATGGCGGGACGACAAACTCGGCCACCGCGCCCAGCACGCCCATGACCCATGTGCCGCGCTTTTCTTCACAGGATTGGGTGACAAAGCTACGGATGTCTTCCGTTGTCCAGGGCAACCGGCGGAAGGCAACGCCCAACTGGCCCAAACGATCGGGGATCTGCGCCCACACGTGATCGCGCTGCGGCTCTGGTAACCCGCGCCAACCACCGATTTCATCGCCGGTGCGCCCACAGCCGAGGCACCAGCCCGTCGTTTCATCAAGTTTGCAAATGCCGGTGCAGGGGCTGGTCAGGATCATCGAGGGTGCTTTCACTAGGGGCAAGCGCGGCTAGGATGGCATCAAGACCATCTGTCAATGCCGCGGGGCCTGGCTGCAGAATAAGAGGGGATTTGATCTCTGTGATGCGCCCTGATTTCACAGCGGGGATCGCATCCCATCCCGAACGGGCACAGATCTTTTCAGGGCGGACTTTCCTGCCGCACCACGAGGCGAGGATGACATCTGGGGCCGCAGTGATCACCTGCTCTGACGTCACGATGCGATCCAAGGCAGCGCCGGCATTTGCATGCTCGGGGAAAATATCCAGACCGCCTGCGATCTCAACGAGCTCAGACACCCATTTGATGCCGGAAATCATCGGATCGTCCCATTCCTCGAAATAGACGCGCGGGCGAGCCTGCGTTTGGGCAAGAGTGGCGACTTCGTCCAATCGGCGCTCAAACCCATCGGCGAGGCGCATGGCCTGTGCCCCTTCGCCCACCGTCGCGCCCAGATGCCGGATCATCGCAAAGATGCCCGCGATATCGCGTTGGTTGTAGGCCATCACAGTCACGCCTTCGCGGATCAGCTCCGCTGCGATATCTGCCTGCAGATCCGAAAATGTCAGAACAAGGTCCGGCTCCAGCGCACGGATCTTTGGAATGTCTGCGGACGTGAAGGCAGACACGCGTGGCTTTTCCTGTCGCACGCGTTTGGGCCGCACAGCATAGCCTGAGACCCCGACAATGCGGTGTTCTTGCCCCAACAGATAGAGTGTCTCGACCGTTTCTTCGGTCAAGCACACAATTCTTTCCGGAGGGAACGCCCGCACTGGATCAGCTCGCGATGGATTAGAAGGACGCGCGTCGCGCTTCTGCGCCGCCGCGACGCTCTCGCTCGGGCAATTTCAATTCCAGGGGTTTCAGCGGCGTCGTAACGGAGGCCCGCAAAAGATCACAGAACACCTGTATGGGTTCCGACGTCTCAGCCAGAGGACTTGCCATTTCATAGGCGTTCATCGCCTCGCGCTTATAATCGGACATCGCCGGAAGTGCGCCAAGCCACTGCATGTAACCCAACTGGCCCAATTCCTGCGCCCGCTTTTGGCTCGTATGGCCTACGTCAAGCTGTGTTATCGTCAATTCAAGAAGCATCGCGCCCTCCGCGCAAATCGAGGGGTGCGCGTCAGGTAAGCTATCAATGTCCGGCCTCTCGTGACCATCTACATGCTCCCTCCCTTGGCGCCCCGCCGGGGTTTCGATGTCTGCGGCGCGCGCAATCGCGCTGACCGGAGATGGCAGGTCTCCTGACTTGCGGGTCACCGCTTCCCCAAACCTTCCCAGGCCGCTTGGCCCAGTGGTGTTCTTCGGGGTCGCTCACCGCTCACAGTTGCGGGGGCAGTCACGGAATAGGGGCAAGCCCGGCACCGTGTTCCCTTTTCATCCCTTCCAGGTCTAAGCCCGGTCAGGAACCATCACCGCCGTTATTCGGCAGACGCAGTATGAAGGTCAAGACAAAATGCACCTTTGCGCTCTCTTTGCTGAAAGAAACGGTGACCGATGCAGGCCGCAACTCACGCGCGAGACGTCTTGTCTTTGCGCCATCCGTGCCGATTTAGAGCTGTCTCAAAACACACTGCAGATCTGGGAGCTGAAATGGCTCTCTTCACCGGTTTTGGCCGGCCACGCTCTTCGAGCATACCTCTCGCGGCACTCGCGAACGCAAAGGCCTCTCAAATACACGCACGACCTGGCCATGGAGGGGAATGACGGGCATCACCGTGCACCGCGTGTTCGTGTTGCTTCCCATATTGTATTTTTCGTGGACGAGATGCTGGCAAACGTGGAAAAAGAGTTACCATTTAAGCTTGTCTTCAGCGCTGCATGTCCCCTTCGCCGATGCAGGATTCTGATAAAACGCACTGATTTTTTGCGTGCGCAAACTACCCGAGACATACAGCGCTATGATGTTGCGCGAACCAGTGCAGTATGCGACAAGTACTGCTCTGACGACACTCGCCTTCCGAAGATCAGAGATGCTTTGTTGGCAGGAGTGCGTGACACACATTCAGCGGTGAGGCCCCGTGGCTCAACTGGATAGAGCAGCCCCCTCCTAAGGGGCAGGTTGCAGGT
>ERZ1740068.243-NODE-243-length-31358-cov-9.288471_pt1 | contig 31358 bp, 21 predicted proteins | sample MGYA00581735_ERZ1740068 | MGnify/ENA primary metagenome ERZ1740068 (study PRJEB43018, sample SAMN04849740) | marine metagenome | isolation source: floating plastic debris | place: Pacific Ocean | collected 2008-08-30 | study: EMG produced TPA metagenomics assembly...
TCAAAAAACACCTGTAAATTCAATCCTGATTCAGGTCCTGAAAAAATTGACTTTCAGGAGTGATTTTTTGGTGTAAAATCCTCCATTCCACACGGTAATTCATTATATTTAAAGATAGTATTAAACCAACATATTTATCTGAACAAATTGAATAAATTCCTCTACAAGAGCCTACAATTGCTTTGTCTCAACTCACTGATTTTCATTGCAATATCCTGTGAAGAACCTGATTATTTCGCACAAGCGACCGCCACAGTGGACAGTAGTAATTTTCATAGCTTTGCATACAAAGGCACGCTCAAAGATCTAGGTCATGACATCAGACCCTGGACGACCAGAAACTACAACATGAAAGGTGTATTTTCTTACAATGAAAATACGTTTTTGAAACTGGATACATTAACCACCAGAAGCAATGCGCAATACGCTTCAAAGTTGATGCTCATTCAAGACACTTTATTGTTTGTTGGGTATGGTGCAAGTGAGATTGCTACCTTCACCCAGAAAGAGTACTTTCTCAATGTGGCTTCACTGGCCAGATACTCCCCGTACCTGTTTGCCAACTATGTGAAAAACCAAAAGATCACATTGACAAAAGAGGCCAGTGAATCAGATGCCACTTACTCCGGTGAACTGGGACATGTTCCTTTCAGTATCCGGATCGATAAAGAAACTTCACTCATCAATGAAATAGATGTGTTGTCTTATGATCCACTTTACGGCGACGTAGAAACAGCTTATCTCTATCAGGATTATGATACTAAAAGTAGCCACCCCTTTCCGCAACAGGTCATTGTTAAAAATATCAGTGGTCATGTCATCGACAGCCTGGCCATTTCGCAGGCAGCTTCCGGACTGAACAGCGATCTCATTGGTAAACCAGACAAGTATGAATTTGCCGGGGAGCCCGAAGAAACTTCAAAAGAGGTCGTCGTGCAAAAATACAATGACTACCTCCACCTCATCGAGTTAAAACATGAAGACGACAGAGTCATGGTAGTTGAGTTTGACGATTACATGTTGGTGGCTGACGCACCTATCAACAGTGAAAATGGAGAGTTGATCATCGAAGAAGTGAGGAAGATCGCGCCATTCAAACCCATCAAATACTTCGCCGTAGGCCATCATCACCCACACTACATAGGAGGAATCAGGGCTTTTGTCCACAAAGGCGCAACGGTCCTCAGCTCAGATGCCAATGAAGAATATGTCAGGTTCATTACCGGAGCGTCTCATAAATTACAACCAGACAGCCTGGAAATGGAACCTAAAAAGCTGCTTTATCAGCCCGTACAAGACAGCTTATCACTGGACAACGGTGTAAAAATGACGATTTATTTTATCGGAGATCAATCGGCACATGCAGAAGATTTTCTAATCTTTCATTTTCCCGAAGACAAAATTCTGTTTCAGGATGAATTGTGCTGGATACCTGAAAAAGGCGAAATTACTCCTGCAAGCGGCAGACAAAAAGGACTTTACAACAGCATCGTAGCACTCAATCTGGATGTTGAAACAATCATACAATCATGGCCTATCCAAAATTATGGCGTGGCCTCTATTATCCCATTTGAAGATTTGGAGAAATCCATTGACCTCGTAACTGAAAACTAAGACAAACTATGAAATTATCTCACTATACTATCTTTTCCGATTTTCTCAACGAAGAAAAAGACTCTGTGCTGTTTTCCACAAGGGCAGCGGAAGGGGTAGTCGTACCAGTACATGTAAGGGACCTGCTGTTAAATGGACAGGTCAGCGACCTGTCGGAGGAATCTATCCAAAAGCTGGCTGACAGCAAGATCATTGTTGAAGAAGATGAAAACGAATTACACCAAATCATCGCAGAAAATGAACAGGCGATTGATACTGGCATGGACCTTTTTGAGGTCATCCAGCCAAGTGCCTACTGTCAGCTCGGATGCGACTATTGTGGACAAAACCACACAAAAGATTACTTGCCACAGGATTTGGAAGACACGCTCGTAGAACGCATCTCGGCCAAACTGAAATTACAAGAATGGCGTTCACTTACCATCGGGTGGTTTGGAGGCGAGCCATTGGTAGGCATGAAACAGATCCGGTCTTTCACTAAGAAAATGAAGAAAATCGCCAACGATGCCGGCATCCCTTACCAGGCAAAAGTAGTCACCAATGGTTTGGGCCTGAAGAAAAAACTCTTCGAAGAACTGGCTACCGAGCTGGGTGTCTATACCATGGAAATTACCCTGGACGGCACTGCCCAGTTCCATGACAATGTCCGATACACCAAAAGTAAGAAAGCCACATTTGATATCATCGTCAACAACCTGAAAGAGATTTTTGCCATGCCCAATTTCAAAGAATTGGGATGCGATATCACCATCAGGTGCAACGTTGACCACCGTAACTGGGAAGGGGTATCGCCTTTGATTTCCTACCTGGCAGAACTGGGATTCCAAAAATATGTGTCCAATTTCTACCTAATGGGCGTTTACTCGTGGGCAGGCAATGACGCGCATAGCAAGTCACTGACCAAAGAGGAATTTGCCGATAATGAAGTGAGCTGGATCATCGAGATGGTAGAGCATGGTTTCAGCCCAGCATTGATTCCTAATCGGGTACGGGAAGTTTGCCTTTCAGTAGCCAAGCACTCAGAAATGTATGATGCCTTTGGTAATATTTTCAACTGCACAGAGGTGTCTTACACCGATTTCTACAAGGATGGCACTTATACAATAGGAAACCTGAAGGAGGATGCACCAGTTGAAATCCCCAACAGACCGCTGAGTGACTGGAACCAGGAAGTGAAAAACAATACAGAGCTCCCATGCCACACCTGCAAAATGCTACCCGTGTGCGGTGGCGCTTGCCCAAAAAGCTGGCATGAAGACATGAGAGCTTGCCCCTCCAACAAGTTCAACATTGCAGAGAAGCTGGAGCTAGCTTATTTGATTGACCAAAACATTGGACAGGAGAACTTTCCTAAGATCAATGAGCGGGAGTTGACTAACTCATAGTTGCTGAAAAAGCTATTCTTTACTTTAAAAACAAAGCCGAATTCTGATTTAGAATTCGGCTTTGTTTTTGTCGCCTCCCTGTGGTTGTCCCTGCATAGGACCGGGTTTGATTACAATACCACAGCCAAAACCCCGGAATCGACAAATCCCTCCAAAATTGAAAAAAGCTGACTGGACTCTTCGGATGCCAGCAATCCCCGCTCGACAAACAGTTTCACCAGCTCGTCCACAGATTTTTGACCGTCAATTTCCTGCAAAATCAACACAATTAAGTCTGCTCCCTCATAGACTTCGCCATTGTCAAAACGTATTTCAGCACTTACTTCGTTTTCCACACCCAGCGCATAGGACACATTGTAACCCTGATTGAGGCGCAATACTTCTTTACCCATGAGCGAAACGGGTGTTTCTTTGGTCAACTGAAAACAGTAAACGAGGTTTTGATAGGTTTTAATGTGAAAGACATGTTCCGTTTCACAATGATTGGTTGTCACAGAACTGCTGGTCAGCAACTTAAAACCTTCCTTCGCAAAGTATTCAATCAACTCATCTCCACTGTACATCTCCGCGGCATCGTCAAAATGATAATCCAGTGGTCCAAAGTGAATGTAATATCCCTGATCTTTCAGCACTCTTTTTACTTCAGGCAGCAACTGAGACAGCGGTAAAACATCCGTGAAATAAATAGAGAAATAGACAGAAAGGTCATCATCCGGAACGGGCGTTTCTTTGGCATCGGCCACGTAGTGTGTCACCTTGGCACGTTGCGTTTCACCAAAACCCTTTCCATCTGGTGAAATACTGGCTTTTCTGAGCTTTAAGGCATTTTCTCCCTCTTCCAGGTTTTTGTTGATGATGTCATATACGGCCACATCCTCATCCAGCAACTTTTGAAACAAATGACTCATGCCGAGGGAATAATCAATGACAGTAATCTGCTCAAAAAAATCGGCTAGTTCAAAGGCCAGACGGCCCATACCGCCGCCCATCATTAGTGCTTTGTCAAGCGTACCCAGGTTTTCAAGTATCGGCGCCAGCGTATCTTTGGTGATGTTGATTTCCTGCTCACCACCTGCAGTCCAGCACCAGTCGCGCTTGAGGTATTCCAGCAAGGTCATGTAGACACTGGATCGAGGGCGATCCGTTGCGGCCGATAAATCCCGCTTACTTACATGGGGATCAATGTCGTTGAGCAGTTCTTCAAAAATTTGATGGTTGTGCCTTTCTGCTTCTGCAATGGCAGCAAGCCTTTTAGCGGACAATGGATAATTTGCGGCCTGCCCCGCCACCTGCTCAAACTTCTGTTCATCGGCCCTGATTTGGCGATCCAATGTCAAATAGGCAGATGCCAGATAGGCAGTTGGTTCTTTCAGTAAAACAGGCGTTTTCCCACCTACCAACGGGTACCCGGTTTCACAAGCCGGACATACCAGCAACACTCCTTTTTTGACCAATGAAACAGTTGATTCACAGGCCAGGCACCTCATCATATTCATTGAGCAACAACGGGATTGGCTTCCAAAAACTTCTTAAAACTGAACACATAAGGCTGATTGCTCGTCTCAAAAGACGCAATCAATTCGTGATTTTCCTGGTAGACACTTTCATAGGATGCTTTGAGCATTCCATAAAGTTCCCAACCTAAATCTGTATAAATTTTTCTTTCATCAAATACTTCCAGCGCGGTTTTGAACCGCTTCATATTGTCTGAAATCCGTCCCTGTACTTCCAGGTGCTGGAGACCATCAAAGGTATTTTGTGCAATACACCGGGAAAGGAATTCTGTGATATTAGTAAGTGTAAACAGCCCGTGAAATGTGCCATATACATCGCCATGCGCATTTGGGTGGGAGCTGTAGAGACTCATGGGATCGGTTGGGTTCACTGAAAACACGTCCTCATCAGCCAGAACGTAGTAGAAAATATTATGAGCCGACTGGTGAATGATATCTTCCAGGAAAAAGATCAAACCATTTTCATCTTCCACATTCAGATAGGAGATTCCCATCGATTGAATGGTCGCAAAAGACCGGTTGGTCTTCGTCTTAAACAGATAAAAGGACTTCAATGCATCATTGAGCACCTGATGAAATTCTGGATAGATTGATTTGATCACACGAAACGATTGATCCATTTCATCCTCATGGAGCTTGTATTGTGCAGCAACTCCCAAATCCTCCCTGGAATGGTCAATTCCAAAATAATGATTCAGCTCCACAATTTCATCCTGATAGATCTCAAACCCGTCTCGGTACTGGGCGGACACTGTTCTCAGCAATTGATAACCCGAATCTCTCAATCCAACAAAACGCTTCTGATCACGATCCCAGTTGAGCGTAATTTTTGTATTAGCTGCATCAGTGTAAATATGACCGAACTTCGGAATATAAGCAGTTCCTTTTTTATTGGTCAAAACAGTTAGTAATTCAGGCTTTTGGTCATCTGCCAAATAGCCAAACATGATCTGTGGTAAATTTTGCAACTCATCGGATAAGTGACTATACTGAAACAAAATGGGCTCCAAAAAGATGTCATCATTTTCATAGTCAAGCAAGTCAAAGAGCGCTGGCGCATCCTTGTAGACAATACTCCTGTTAACAAAGGACAGCCCCTGCCGCCCTTCTGCGACTCTTTCATTTACAAGGCTTTTTAGTTGATCGTTGTGCATTTTAATTTTAAACTTTAGGTATTTTACAGCGTACTCAGTGGCAAATCTCCAGCTACCTTACCATACCACCGGTTTAGGATATAATTGCTCTGAAGGATAACCCATCCCAGCTACTGTACTGAACAGCTACTACTCTCGTGGGAGGCCAGGGATGCCCAACCAGGTGAATCTGCCTTGCCGGCAGGCAGGACAGGTATCAATTTTGTTGACAGGTGACTGCTACAAATACAGAAATCAGAAATAGAAGATGCTGTTTTCATGATAATTTTTCAATGAAAAGCCTCTGTCTCTCAACAGAGGCTTTACGCTAAATCTTACAGACTAATTTGCCTTTGTATGACACTTATCCTGAATAGGAATTGGGCACATGTTATTCATCCACTGACCCCCTTTGGCGTAGGCCAGGGTTTCACTATTGGTTTGTACCTTCTTTTTAAAGTCATCAAGACTCATTCTCTTAGTTTTCATCTAGAGTTGTTTTAGTAGTTAAGTAAAAAATAAATTGATACCAATCATGTGTGTACCAATGTCTTTGAATTAGATTTTTTGCCTGACTTACAATCAGGTAATCTTAAAATCTGTGAAAAGGAAGAGGTGCAAAAAACACCTCTTCAAGAATCTTTTGCCTGATAAAGCTTAGTTTGGCTTAGGATGGCACTTTTCCTGAGGCCTGAAAGCATCTCCTGTGCACATGTTATTCCTTACCTGACCTCCTTTGGCGTAAGCAAGTGTCTCATTGCTTGTACTGACTTTCTTTTTGAAGTCATCAAGACTCATTCTGTTAGTTTTCATATTAAATAATTTAAATTTTAAAATAGACATAGAAGAGGTGCTAAGGCACCTCTCCTCATAGTTTTTGATTAAGCTACAAAAGCAAATCCTTAGTTTGACTTAGGATGGCACTTGTCCTGTGGTACAAACCTGCACATGTTATTAGTCACACCTCCACCTTTCGCGTAAGCCAAAGTTTCATTGCTTTTGTTTACTTTTTTCTTGAAGTCATCAAGACTCATTCTCTTAGTTTTCATGAGATTCTATTTATGTTAAAAATTAAAGTTTCTACGTTGACAGAAATTTGAGCGTAATTCTCAGTAAAATCTCAGTTTGTCACTGTGAGCGTATCACATCAACAAAATATCAGTTGGACTTAGGATGACACTTGTCCTGAATTGGAGAGGGACGGCACATAATATTGATTTTGATACCACCTTTCGCATATCCGAGTGTCTCGCTATTGGTTTGGACCTTCTTTTTAAAGTCATCCAGACTCATTCTTTTCGTTTTCATGTTAGTTTAGTTTTCCGTCAATAATGTCTTCAAGATAACAATTAATGCTTCTTTTTCAAAAAAAACTTGCTTTTTAGAAATGCTAATTTTCAGATAGTGAAATTTGGTCTCCTGGCAAGATGGAATTTGCGCCTGTATAGCCTGCATTTACTTCAATAACGTACTGAACAGGCATCTTTGAGTTGATTTGTTTCCGGGACATTGGCTTGGCATTGGGATAGATTTCAGTCACTTTCCTCTCTCCATCTACGAAGATGATATCCAGCGCTATTTTCGTGTTTTTCATCCAAATACTGGCCGGGCGTTCATTTGCCTGAATAAATACCATCCCCTCATTCACACCCATGGCATTGCGATACATCAAGCCGGTTTTCATTTCTTCGGCAGTGCGCGCTACTTCTACGGACAGCGTAGCCTTCAAATCACCATTTTGGTTGAGAAACGCTACAGTACCGGATTGCTCCATGCGGTTCTCCTTCGGCACGTCCTTATAATCTAACCGCCGCCGCAAATCATAGAAAATCCGCTCCAGCAAATTGAGCTCTTCTGTAATGATCTCAATGCTGCCTCGCATTTCCTCTCTGAAGGCCAATTGCCTGCCATAAGACGTCTTCAAACCATTGGGCAGGGTAATCTCCACAGAATACAGATTCCCACGGGGCACAAGCGAAAATTTGGAGACAGTTCCTACCAGCGTACCAAATTCCTGAAACAAAAAGTCATCCAGCTTGATGATGGCCTTTTGTCCCACTTTCAGCTTTCCGGAGTTCCGCACCGGCAGCAGCACCTTCCCTATTTTATCAGACGCGCTGGAAGGAACAATGGTGAAGATCTCATCAAACCGGCTGACGTACTGGTTTTCGCTCCAATAGTCAAAAAGGGAAATCCTGCCATCTATTGGCGCCTTCAGCACAAAGTCACGCTCCCAGTTTTTGATAGCAAACTGCAATTGCTTGTAACTGTCAAACAAAGCCAGCCGAAGCGACTGGTTGCGCTCCTTCTTCTGAAAAGTAAAATCAGACAGCATTCTCCGTGAGTCCGCACTATTGATTTTCACCTGACTGATCTCCAACAATGCAGATTGGTATTCACGCTTCAAGGCCAGCAACTCCCGCTCCTTTTCCTCCAACTGCTTCTGCGAGATAACCTGATCTCCAAACAGCTTTTGATCTCGCTTAAAATCCCTGTCCAGCAATGCGATTTCATTCTCAAAAATGCGTTTCTGCTGTAGTAATTTGCCCTGATAGGCACCAAATTCCGCCAGCTTACTGGTTTCCTGCGTAATCTGGTTATCCAGCGGGTTGTAATTCTTGAAACGCCAGTATTCGTAGTACTTATTGAGAAAGTCTGCGTAGTCGTCATTGATCGCTCCCAGGTTGAGGTTTTCAGGCCATGTCCGCTCCTCCTGTATCAGCTTTTCGATCTCACTGATACGGATGCTCTCAATGGACTTCAAAAGCGAGAAAGCGTCCTCAGGAGCAGTAGTAGAACGGATGATTGCCAATACCTCTCCTTTCATGACCTCATCGCCTTCTGAGACCCGCATGCTGGTGAGCTCACCTTCCCTGTTGGCCACAATGGGCACCGGTGGCGAAGTAGAAGTGATGGTCACGCCTGCCTGCAGGATATCGGGATATTTGATAAACCACGCAATGACCAGGAAAACGACAATAATGATGAGAAACAACAGGTTCCCATATCGAAAAATCGCAGCAGGAACGTCTTCGAGGATTTCCCGCACATCTTGATTTCTATCCGGATTTAGTGAATGTGGCATGGCTGTTAGTTTCCGAGTTCTAGTTGATTCTTAATGAGCTTGTAATAGCTGCCTTCCAGCTTAACCAGTTCCTGATGATTTCCCGTTTCAATGATCTCACCACTATCCAAAACCAGGATCTGATCTGCCTTCTTCACCGTACTGAGCCGGTGCGCAATCACCACCACCGTCTTGCCCACAAAAAAGCGGTCCAGGTTGTCCATGATGACACGCTCATTGTTGGCATCGAGGGAGCTGGTGGCCTCGTCGAGGAATAAGAACTCCGGATTCTTGTAAACAGCCCTGGCAATCAGCACCCGTTGGTTTTGTCCTCCACTGAGATTAATACCCTCAGCACCCAGCTTGGTATTGAGACCGGCGGGCAATGTATCAATGAACTCCTGCAGGTTGGCGATGCGAATAGCATCCTGTAGCCGCTGCTCGTTGATGCGAAAAGACTGCTCCGACTCCGTGATGTTATTGAGGATGGTATCGTCAAAAATATAGCCATCCTGCATCACCACCCCACACTTGGAACGCCAGAACTTGGTATCCACATTTTTAAGATCTTCCGAGCCTATCCTCAGCGTACCCTCATAGTGGGTGTAGAACTTCAGCATTAGCTTAAGCAAGGTGGTCTTCCCGCTTCCACTATTGCCCACAATGGCAGTGACCTTCCCGGCAGGAACATTAAACACCAGGTTGTTCAGAATCAAAGGCGATGAAGGGCCACCGTAGCGGAAGCTGAACTGATCACTGAAGGAAATGGAAGTATCTGACAATACTCGCCTGGTAGTCACCACATTGGTATCTTCCTGATCTTCTCTGAAAACCTCGCGAATCCTGCGCATACTCAGCTTGGCATCCTGGAAGGACTGAATGAAGTCAATGAACATCAAAATAGGGCCGTTCAGCTGCCCCAATATGTATTGGATGGCCAATAGGGTACCCAGCGTCATTTGTCCGTCCAGCACCAGCACAGCGGCGTAGAACGTGACGAAGATATTTTTGAGCTCACTGATGATACGTCCACCGTTGCCCTGCATGTGTTGCACGCTGAGGTTCTTCATGCCGAGCTTGTGCAGCCGGATCTGAATAGACTCCCACTCCCATCTTCTTTTGCGCTCAGAGCCATTTAATTTAATCTCCGCGATGCCGTTGAGCAATTGCACCAAACTACTCTGGTTGACAGATTGCTCACTGAAAGTCTTGTAATCGAGTTCAGCCCGTCTTTTCAGGAAAAACAGCACCCAGACAATGTACAGGGCAGTTCCGATGAAATAGATGAGGCAGATCACCGGACTGAAGATGAACAGCACAGCCCCAAACGTGAGGAAACTGAATGTAGCAAAGAGGATGCTGAGCGTCTGGTTGGTGATAAAATCCTCCACGCGTCTGTGGTCTTCCACCCTGCGCAGCAGATCACCAATCATTTTACTGTCAAAAAAGGAAATCGGCAGGCTCATCATCTTGAAAAGGAAGTCGGATAACAGGTTGATATTGACCCGCATACCGAGGTGCAACAGCAGCCAATCCTGGATGATCCGCACAGCGGACCGTGAGATAAACAGGGTGATTTGCGCCAGCAGTACCAACCAGATGAAGCTGATATTCTCATAGTTGATACCGTAATCTACCACCGCCTGTGTGGCGAATGGAAAGACCAGCTGAATCAAACTGGAGGCGATCAAGCCAAAAAACAACTGAATGATGAGCCTGTAATAAGGCTTGACATACTGATACAAGATGTTCAGAAAACCATCTTGCTGCCTACTCTCTTCCTGCTCCTGATAAAAGTCGTTACTGGGCTCCAGCAGAATGGCCAGCCCTTCGTCGTTTTCCTTGTCGGTGATCCAGCCCTCTTTAAATTTCTCAAGTGTATACTTGACCCTGCCAAAGGCGGGATCTGACACATAGACATGCTTCTTGTCTACTTTATAAATGACACAGAAATGGCCCTGGCGCCAGAAAGCAATGGCTGGCAAGGGTACTTGCTCCGTAAGCGTTTCAAAGTCGCAGGAAAGCCCCAGCGCCTTCATCCCAATACCTTCGGCCGCATCGATGATGTCAAGCGCAGAAACACCTTCTTTGGTGATATGACTCTTGCGTCGCAGATACTCTATTGAAAAATCTTTTTTATAATATTTTGAGACAATCTTGATACAGGTAGGGCCACAGTCCATCTGATCGAGCTGTCTGTAATTAGGAAACTTCCTCATAAGCCTGCCAGACTAGTTTTGTAGGTTTGTATAATTGGACAATGGGCGCTCCCGCAAGGGGTGACTGATTTGATTAAAGTTGAGCGAGGCTGTTACACGCCTCATGGATGTCATAGTAGTGTTTTCGGAGTTAGTTTTTTTCATATTTATGGTTCAATCCCTTCTTTCCTTCTCGCCGGCGATGGCACTTTTGCCTATGCGCTGCTGCGATAAATTTACGGTTGTTAACAGTCTATTTTTACAATACTTTCAGCCGTTGCAAGGTCCTGGACATTTAATATTTTAGCTGACCTTCAGTGAAAGAATGTGCTGTTCAGGCACGATGCTGAACAGTTGTTATTTTCATTACTTGTTTATCCTATACTTACTAAAGTGTTATAAATGTAAGGAACGTGACAAATAGCGATCATGAAAATTACAGAATCTGATTCAAATATCCCAAATCGATGAAGTTTCGATCTGATTTTTTTAGGACATGGGCTTCAGACAGAATTGATTTTGGTGTAGCGGAATCCTTTTCTGGCTTAAGCTTAGCGCAGCGCAGCTTAAGCCAATAAGATAAAAGGAAGCTTTCAGCTTCCAAAGCCCACTGCAGTCAATCTCAAGTATCTACCCCGTCTGTCAGCTACAAGGTAGGCTTGAGGTCCCAACCGGGCGACCTCCAATCTCACCAATGTCTGATACAAAAAATGCCCCTCCAATTGCTTGGAGGGGCACAAAATCAATTTTCGGGTTTACTATTAGTCAAGAATCACAATGCGTTTGTTGACTTTAGTGAATTCGTTTTCAAGTCTTAAGACGTAGATTCCGGCATTCAACGCGTTAGTGTTGATAGTGGCACTACTATTTACTGTACCGCGGTTGATCACTTTTCCGGAGATACTTACGATGCTGTAGGCTGCTCCCTCCAGGTCATTTCCAGCACCCATCAGTCTGAGAGAGGTTCCTTTGCTCACCGGATTTGGAGCGATACTGATGGTACTGAAGAGGTCTTCGTCCTCGTCACCCAGGATATCTGGTCCGGCATTGAAGTTTTCAACTACTACCGCACTCTCGCCGCAAGAACCTTCGTAGATTTTCACATTGGAGAAAGTAGAGTTGTTTCCTGAACCTGCATCGTTGTCATTGATGAATACCAGACGATCCATGCTTCCTGTGTAAGAGTTTCCTACTGGAATGACGTAAGTAGTGGTACCACCAGCATAATTGTCATAGTTGGTCACTCCGTAATTCTGAGTTCCATGTACTTTGAAGTATCTGCTGGATGTGAGACTATTATCATTCTCAAATCCAATACCATGGATCTCACCCTGGCTGGTACTGCTGAAGTCAAATTCGATGACCGTGTTGGCAGTGACCGTATAGTTCATTGAAATGTATTTCCAGGTATTATTGGTCAAAGTAAGCGTAGACCCATCTGAGCTCACAGCGTTGGTACCCGACGCATCCTGGTTAGAGAATGAATTGAGCGTAAAACCATTGAAGTCGATGGCAGGACAGGTAGCACCGCCTCCACCGCCACTTCCTGCGGTAAGCTCAATGTTATCAATAGCCAGGTCACTTTGCCAGCTGGGACCTGTGGTTCCCACAAATCTCAATCTCAATTCTGATTGTCCGGTATAAGCTGCCAGATCAACAGAAGCATTGTTCCACTGATTGCCCTGGTTGCCTGACTGACTCCAGATACTGGTCCAGCTACTTCCATCTGTTGATGCTTCCAGACTCAAGCTTCCCATGTTGGAGCCATACATGTGGTTACTGAATGAAAAGCTTGCTGAAGACTCACCGCTGAGGTCAAAACAAGGGCTTTCCAGAATCGCTGTAGCGTTGTTACCAATTTGTCCGGGGCTTCCATTAGTAGAAGCTTCCAGGAACATGTAGAAAGAACCATCTGCTCCACTGCTGGGGCCAGTGCTGCCGGAAGGTGTTCCGTTGGCATCTCTTACCCAGTTACCATCGTCACCGGAAGCTTGCGTCCATCCATCTCCAGACTCAAAGCTTTCAGAATAAGGAAAGCTGCTCACAGTTCCTGAACATGCAGTAGGGCCTCCGCCGCCGCCACTGCTGCCACCAATACCGTCAGCAGGCATATCGCTTCCAATGGCAGAAATCAACTGGTCACTTCTGGCATGAGAGCCATTAGGGCAAAATCCAGTGTTGTGAATAGCAATTACGTAGTTGGTATTGTAATCGATCACAGGAGATCCTGAGCTACCACCTTCGGTATCTGCGAAATAGTTAATGCTTTTGTTGGCACTTCCGGCATTTCCGCAATTGCCTACGCAATTGACTACTGCCAGACCAGTATCCGTATTCACTGATACTTCTTTTCTGCGTCCACCGGGATGCTGAGGGATATAAATTCTATCTCCTACTGAAGGTGAATTGGGGCTTATACTCAAATAACCATAAGTGCTGGTAGGATTAACAGGTAATCTCACCAAAGTATAATCAAGGGCTCCACTTGTTTTGATGAAAGTAGCAGAAGTAGCTACTACATCACTGGTAGCAGGAGAAGTACCATTACAATTGTTGTTTTGATAATTGAATACGTAATCTGTGTTGAGTGCAGTACTGGAATTACCGATACAGTGGTTGTTAGTCATCAAGTGACCTTCGCTCCCCAGCAACCAGCCTGTACATAAATTGGTACCATTCAAAATCAGTCTACAAACTGCTCTTGACTTGTTGAAGATTTCCGTCCCCTGGTAACAAACAATTTGTTCCTTGTTGTCATTGGAACAAATGGATTCTACCCCCTGGCTTTTATTGAAGATCTCTTCCATCTTCTTGGGACTAAAGCCATAGGCCACCTGCGAGATTTCGAAACCATTGTGACTACCGGCATTACCCGTAGAATACAGCTTTAAAGTAACTTTGTCGTCAAATAAGACCTGCGACCAGAAATCACTCATCGTGCTGCGACCTGCGTCAATCAACTTTCCTTTACCCCCGTAGATGATCGTTTCCTGGCTGCTTGCGCCAGTGATTTCGACATAGTCTCCGGAAGCTAAATCAAAGTTTTCAAAGTAGAGCTTCACATAACCTGCGTTCTGAGAATAGAACTCTTTTTGATAAACCAACTGTGGTTTGATTGAATTCTGTGAGAGGTTCTGATAGAGCTGAGTGACCTTGACATCGGTGTCAAATGCCTCTCCTATTTCAAAAACTCCCTGTGAAAAAACCGGTGTGCCCACAAATAGGGCAAGGACGACCGCAATCATCCTAAGATTGTGCTTAAACATTGAAGTAAAAATTAGGTTAGCAAAAAATTTCTCTAATTCTAATCAAAAATGTTCTCGTTTACACGGTTTTAATCAGTTATATTTCGAATCAATTATCAAATGATATTTTTTCCGGAAGAATATTTCGATTTGTGTTTTTTTGCTCCAGGTACAACTGAGGTTATTTAAGGCATCATAAGAAGCGCAGACCAAAACAGAGACTAAGAGAAGATATCCAATACATTTTGAATTACAACAACCGGTGTACAGATGGAAAGGCCAGCCAAACACCTGGCCTTCCCCTTTTCCAGATAACTAGTTCAACACAAACTGACCACCCATGGGATCATAAGTAAGGGATCTTTGCGTAATGCTCCCTTCGAAAGTGACAATGATTGCGTTGTCACTGATTTTGGAGATGACTGATGAGCTTTGAGAATCCGCCTCCAACCAAACATAAAGCGTCACGATAGGCTCAAAAGTGGCATTGAATCCAGATGGCACCAGACTGGCATTGATAGGATTCTTGATTAGTTGACCTTGCACCATAGCACTCTGCTCCAGGCCAAACGTCAAAGAAGGATATTGATCATAGCCCATGGTATTAGAAATTCCAAAAATCCCTTCACCAGGATTGAGGCCGGCCATAGGGCTAAATGTTGCGGAATTATCAAACAGGTAGTTGGTATTGTCAGATGCTGGGAATTGATCACTTATTTTCTTGATTTGTGTGCCATCGGCGAGAGACTGGATAGTGGAACAATATAAACCATAGTCCTCTGTCCATGTGACCGTATTGGACTCAAAAGGGTCAAATGCCTGCCACACTGTCGTTGATGACTGATCCAGCGTTGGTTTAGCGATGGTAATGTTCATGTTGGCCGCTCTTAGCACAGCCAGCGCTGCCTGATCAATCTGTAAATCTAATTCGTAATTCATGTTAAATCATTTTATAAAATTTGGCGTACTCTGTCCAGGCTTTTCCGCATCCGCCTCAAAGTGGATTGATTGTGCACGAAAATCACTTTAGAATGGTGTAAAAGTAGCAGCGGCTAATCGGGTTTTATAACCAAAAAAAAGGCTGAATCAATGATCCAACCGGTGAATCAAAGTAAGTACAGACATCAAAAAACAATGACTATAAAAAAATGACCGCTACAACATTGTTGATAGCGGTCTGAACATACATACAGAATGTATTCTGGCAGCCAGCAAGATTTTAAAATCAAAGTGCAGTCACCCAAATGAATGACTGCACTTCAAATCCAGCTATGTTACTGAAAAAGGTTCCTTAAGGATTAAAAACGTTGCCCAGCGGATTGTTGGTAAAAGTATTCCCCGCCTCAGCCGACTCAATATTGTTGGTGATGCCAATGGAATAAACGCCATAGCCTTCGCTATCTGAAACGATACTGTTGGTAAGTGTGAGACGAAAAGCACCATTGACATTATCTACACCTACAGCTGCCTTTCTCCTTCTATTGATGGGACCAAAACCCGCTTCAGCCCCTCCACCATATCGAATTTCCGCAAAATCAATGGAGTTTAGTGCGCTGGAAGACTGCACAAAGATTCCGCCCCACGCGATTTGAGCCGCTTCATTGGCAGTGGTAAATACTACGTGGTCCGATGCCGTACCATTCACATCCAGAGAGCCATCGATTACCCAAAAGACATCTTCAGCCATTTCAAATATTGCGCCTGCCTCAATGGTTAAGGTGCCGGCAATCCCGAGGCGTCCGGAAACAAAATACTCCGCATTATTCAGGGCGGGCCATGCGGAAGACTTAGTCTCAGAATAGGTGGTTGAAAGGATCTCCACATCTGTTGCATTGTCGTCTGCGAATACTGTTGCTCCATCAAGGGCGTCCACTTCATTGGCCGGTAAGCCAATCGCTGTCAGGTTGTTTGAAAATGTGTTGTTGGCAAATCCCTCCAACTCTCCGCCGCCGTCGTCCACATACAATCCATATCCTTCACTACCTGAAATGATAGAATTGGTAAGAGATACCTTGTGTTGTACATAATCCACACCCAATGCGGCCTTGATGGGTGTGTTGATAGGTCCGAAACCAGCATTGGCGCCTCCTGCAAACAAAATTTCTGCATAATCAAAGGAGTTCAGCGCACTGGCAGATTCTATAAACATGCCACCCCAGTTAATTTGAGCCGCCAGGTTGGAGGTGGTAAATACCACATGATCCGCAGAGGTACCATTCACATCGATGGACCCGTCTACACTCCAGAACACATCTTCGTCCATTTCAAATACCGCTCCCGCAGCGATAGACAATTGCCCTGAAATACGGATGTTCTCCGGCACAAAATAGCTGGCATCATTGAGGGCCGGCCACATGGAAGTCCGGTCACTGGAATAGGTCGTCGCAAAAATCTCTACATCGGCTTCGGAGCCATCAGTAAATGTGCTTTGATCATCCAATCCATCCACCTCGTTAGCCGGAAGGCCAATGGCTGTGCTGTAATTTCTGAATGCATTGTTTGAAAAGTCCTCCAGCTCTCCTCCTCCATCATCAAAGTAGACCGAGTAGCCATTGTTATTCACAAAAGTGGAGTTGGTGATGGACATCTTACCATTGTCATCCACGCCTATACCCACTACTTCTCTGGTATTGAGCGGCCCAAAACCAATGCCCGAATTGCCTGCCCATGATAGCATGGTATAGCTCAGTGAATTTCTTGCATCAGAAGAGTTGAGGTATAAACCTTTCCACCTCGATCCCGCAGCAATGTCAGAACTTGTAAAAATCACCGAGTCAGCGGCCATTCCCTGGGCATCCAATCCACCCTCACTCATCACCTCTATGCTCACATCCTCGTCTATGATGATGTGAACACCGGCCTCAATGGTTAAAAATGCGTTGACATCTATTGAACCGATGATCTGATAGTCGGGCAGAGAGGGATCCTCATAAATATCTTCCCAAACCGTGTCGGTTGTGACATCTGCATCAATGATCACGGGACTGGCCGTAGCAGTCAGCTGTACGGTAGCGACTCCTTCATTGTCATTGATATCCCTTACGGTCAGCGTCACTTCGTAGTCCCCTACCATGTCCGGCGTAAAAGTGATCATATCACTACTCCCGTCATCTATCATTGGGCTGGAGCCCATTGGCGCACTGGTCACCTCCCATGTAAAGCCCAATGCATCGTTTTCAGGATCTGTTGATTGCGTACCAGAGAGTACCATCCCCGTTCCCACATTCACCTCGTTATTGTCATTCCCATCGGAGATGGTATTACCATTTTCATCGACAATGACGGCCGTCGGCGCCAGGTTTGCTGCGGCCAATACGGTAATGATCACTTCATCCGGTTCTGAGACATCCGTTTCATCGTCCACAGTCAATGTAATGACATATTCACCCGCAGTAGTCGCTGAAAAAAGCGCCTGTTCATTAATCGTATTGGTGAGGTTGAAAATGGCGCCGGCAGGGACGCTGCTTACTCCCCAGGTGTATAGCAAGGGGTCTCCGTCAGCATCAGACGAGCCACTTCCATCCAGTGTGATGGATACGCCTGCAGTGACCTCCCTATCGGGCCCTGCATCTGCTACGGGAGGTGTATTGACCGTCACGTCCTCATCGTCCGTGCAACTCATCAGACCACTTGCGGCCATCACAAGCAGCCACAGTGCAATCTTGAGTACTGTTGGAGTCTTGACTTTTGAATTTTTCATAATAATTAGATTTTTAAATGTTTGAATTTGGTAGTGATCATGTTCCTGACATTGGCTGGTCTATGCGCTGTGCTGCCACTTTGCCTTATGGCTGATATCGTATTACGCGCTCCTGTCTCAATACCTCCTGATGATGAGATGCCGTTGATGGTAAATCGGCACCTGCATAAGGAGGAAGTATTGACAACAAAGAATATGTCTATGTGCAATAATGATTGCCGACTCAGAAATTATAGCCATACAGCGTCCTCCCCGCGATCCGCAAGACACGTCTGGCTTCGGGGGAATACATCAACCGGGTATCTCCTACCAATGGCGACCCTTTTTCGATCTCTCTTATTTGCTGATCTTTCAATGAAATGAGGTAGGCAGTTCTGGCATCGTACATGATGGCGACCTCTTCATCAATCTGAATGCCTTTAGCATTTTTGATGGTAACAGTATGGTCTATGCTCCCATCAGCATTCATCCAACTAACGCCCTCTTTACCGACAATCGCTATTTGATCCCCTGCCTCTCTCATGAAGTAGCATCTCCCGATATTGAGTTTTTTGAGGTCTACTTCTTTGATGATCTTCCAGGTTTGCTGATCCACAATGGCCACCGACCGCTTAAAAGCCTGAAATATCAGATTGTCTTGGAAAAGCGGGGCAATGTAAGCTCCGCCGGATTTAAACTTCAACTCCTTTTTGACTTTACCTGAGCCTTTGTCTACAATGAACCAGGATTCTTTTCCAATATTGGGAATTCTTGCAGCGATGAGCTCATTTTCCAGCTGGATGACATTGCCCAAATATCCCGTAACCTTCCTCTTCCAGATCGGCTCCGGATCAGGTATCATTCCCTGAATATTGTATTTGGCCAGTGTAGCCTTGGTGGTGATACCAGGAGACAATGGATTTTTGTACGTCCCAGTGATGTCTACCAGATAGCCGGTATAAACGAAGGAATCCTCATATTGAGAGCCAATAAATGAAGTAGGAGCCGGAGTGGCCGATTGCTGGCTGGCAAGGAATTGACCAAAAGCACTGGATTTCTGCGCTTTTTGATCTTTCCAGCCCAGCGTGTTGAGTATTCGCTGTCCGTCTTCCAGACTATAGACTTCCAGCCCTTTGAGACCCAGCACCAGCTTTTCATCTATAATACGTACCTGATCGTTGCTAAAAGCACCTTCAGGCACTATTCGTAAACGCTCTTCTCCCGAGGCCATGTCCAGCAAGACCGTTACCAGTTTATTGGCATTTTTTCCCAACAGCGCAGGGTTATTGTGTACCAGGAATACTTCATCTCTATCCGGGAGGTACTTGGAAAAGGCCACAATCATGTTGAAATCACTGAATCTCCACTTTTCCTGGCCAGTCAGGGCATCAATGAGCACTTGTTCTCTCCCCGACTTAATGAGGAACTCACTTCTCCCTTCAATGGGCGTCACAAAAGCCGCGGCACCCATACTCAGGGTATAGCGGGACCTGTCCGCCAGTTGCATGTCGTACAAGAGAAAGTCTGTGGCAATGTTGGCAGACAACGGTGTTACTGAGTTAAGCTTACTCGCCGCAGTCAAAGCAGCAGCCTCCATCAGGCTTTGTTCCAGGCTTTTTGCATATTGGATGTCTTCTGTCTCCCAAAGCTTTTCGCCAGAGGATATTCTGTAAGCCACGATGACGTTTTTGGTACTGTTCCAATCCAGCACCACTACTACATCGTCCGATGGAAGCACCAGAAAACCGCTGCCCTCATCCAGGAATACTTTATTAAAATAGTTATTCTCTTTGTCTTTCTCTGTAGTAAGGAACCTGATCTCTTCAGCGACTTTATTAACCAGTGACTGCTCTACGATCGACTGACCACCTTTCCCCAGGAGCGTAAACCTATTACTGGAAAGTACTGCGATATTCCCGGAAGCAGGATCAATTGAGAATTCATTGATCCCCTGGTTGTTGAAAATATTATTACCTAATGAATAGCTGAAGTCTGCCGTTTCCTGCGCAGCTGCGAAAGATACTATCAGAAGCCCCAATATCAATAAGACTTGATTTTTCATATACATGCTTTTGATTATTGTTAGTTTGTTTTTTGATTGGCCTAAGTAGTTTGCTGAACAGCACATTGGCTTTATCAGCAATTGGCTCTACCGTTCATTCGACAAAAACTTAAAAAGGGGCTCATCCGGGAAAGAAAATTTCACAGAAAAGTTGAAGAGATCATTGATCCGGTCTCTTACAGGAGAAAGGTATGGGCAAGGATATGACGGGTCTCATCTGCTGCCTGAGCAGCCTGATTCACAAGCTAGGGGGCGCCCGGTTGCCCCTACTTCACACAATAATACTATGCGCTCGATAAAGACTCCTGACGACTATCGGAAACTGGTCAGGAATTTAATTAGCTTTTTCCTGGAACGCCTCTTCGTTCCTTTGATAAAAGTCTGATTGTTCTCCAAACCTTCTATTAATATCAGTGTTGTTTTGCTGGTACTGTGTGAGTGCCTTTTCCTCTCTGCCGCTTTTCCTGAAAATTTTCACCAAGTCAATGCCGGCAAGGATGTCAAATGTACCTTGATCTCCATTGGCTTCCAGATGTGTTTTGATGACTTCAGCCAGTACTTTTTCCGCCTTATCATATCGCTTTAGTCCTATGAAAGACCTTGCCAGCAGAATCCTTGAGGTATTAGTATTAGGCAGCACAAAAACATTCAATCCTTTCCAGGCATTCAATACACTATCCAATTTAATACTTGCCGTATGATATTCTTTCAATGAATTAAAAGTGGATGCATAATTCATGTAGTAGACAAGTGAAAACCTTGGAGAGATGTTTAGTTTATTCGCAATTATCCAACATTTCAGAAATGCCTGCTGCGCCTCTTCATGCCTTTCCTGCCTCGTCATGATCAACGCCAGGTTATTGAGATTATCCAGTGTTGCCAAATTATTGTCCCCAAACAATTCGTGATTGACTTTGTAGGCTTCTCTGAAATTATCCTCCGCTTTTTCATATTGTTGCGTCTTCAAATAAAATAACCCTTGAAGATTGACCACATCAGCAAAATTATTTTGCCGCGTTGTATCATATCCCTGGCTAGAGAAGATGAACCTGGCTTTTTGAAAAAGTGCTTCAATCTGCTCTTTGTTGCTAGGCGCATCAAGGTTGTATAGCAATCTTCCATAATATGCGAGTTGCATCGCATGTTCAAGGTGGTATTTAAGGTCCATTTCATACATCTTAAGGGCTTGTTGGTACAAAGAATCTGCACGCGCTATATTGCCTCTGCCCCATTCTATTGATGCAAGATTACTGTATAACAATGGCCTGAGGGTTTCTCTGAGCTCATTTTTTTCTCCGTACTTTTCTGACAATTTCATAAAGTAGTAGGCAGAATCTGCATTTCCCGCTTCCAGGTAGGTGCGTGATAGACGGGCATAGCTATCAAACAGCAGGTTCCTCTCCTGATTGATGCCCAGCGAATCCCTCTCTAAGAAGTAAATACTTTTTCTAAAATATTTTGCCGCCTCCTGCTGGTTGTTGAATCCCGAATAAATATGACCCGTCATATGAAAAAATCGTCCCTTCACTAAGTAACTACCCGAGTTTGTCATAATGCTATCTCCATAGTGAAGCATGTCAAATATCGTCAAGGTATCCCCTTTGGCATAGGCTGGATATGCCTGAGTATATGTCTTCAACATCAAGTTGAAACTATCTTCCGCCAACTCTTTCTCATACAGGATTTCTTCATTGGCTTTACGAAGCCGGTCTATGTAGATGTAGGTCAATGAAGTGATTGCTAAAAGTGCGGCCACGAATACAGAGACCACCACCTTGTTACGCGCTACAAATTTACTCAATACATATCCCGGATTGGACTGCCTGCGTAGAATAGGTCTTTGATGGAGCAGCGCCTCAACATCGGCACTAAATGCTGTCATAGACGGGTACCGGTGCTCAATTTGCTCCTGCAACGCACCAAAAAGAATCATTTTCAAGTCCTGTGAAAGCTTCAGGCCTTTTGTTAGTTCCTTCAGGAGCATGCCCATTTGAAAAACATCCGTCCTCACATCCAATACCTGCCGGTTGACCTGCTCGGGGCTGGCAAACCCTGGCGTAAAAACAGATTGCTCGGACTGAGCATCTGCCTGGTCAATCAATTGAGCAATGCCAAAATCTGTCAATTTCACTTCTCCCCTTTCGTTGACCAACACATTGGACGGCTTGATGTCGGTGTGAATGATCAGGTTTTGATGTGCATAGGCTATCGCACTACAGACTTTCAGGAAAAGTTGTAGCCTTTTTTTGAGTGTAAGGTTTTCTTCAGCAGCATAGGTACTAATATCTTTGCCATTCACTATTTCCATAACGAAGTACGGGCTACCCTCCGCGGTGACCCCTCCGTCATAGATCTGCGTAATGTGTTCATGTTTCAGTGCCGCCAATATATTGCGCTCCCGGTCAAATCTATTGACGAGGTCTGCACCCTTCAACCCGGACTTGAGCACTTTGATGGCTACTTCGTGGTCAAAAACACCATCGGACCTTTTGGCTCTGTAAACCACGGCCATTCCACCTCTTCCTAACTCCTCACCAATGTCATATTTATCTATCTCCGGTTTCACCACAGGACCGTCCTCCGACAGTTCATTCTTAAGTCTTGTAAACACACTGTCGTGCGACTGCGTCACCAGGGTAATTAGCTGAGCGAGTAACCCCGGCTGATCTTTGAGGTTTTCCTCCAGAAAGCCAATACGATGATCCTCCGGAAGGTCCAGCGCTTTGATAAACCATGTTTCAAGTTCTTTGAGATTATCCATCTTTCGGTCTATGAATTAGAAGATTGTCTTGGCAGCACAATACCAGACAGCCAGTAACGAAAGGAAATATAGCCGAAACTTTACATAATGAAAAACAACCTCTTACAAGACAGACGTCACTCCCGGCCGGCAATTTCCTGAAAGGGAAAAGAGCGTGTAACCTATCTGTTGTTTAAGAACACCCCATTCGCATATATGCCACTCTTTATGGAAGAAAGGTGATGCATGGAACGCGAGGTAGTCATACAATTTTTGTTTTGGGTAGCTGTTGATTGGTTCTTCAGGATCAGATAAAAATCAACACAAAGTGCGCTGAAGTGGCTCACTTGAAGAGACATTGATCAACGATTTGAGGCATATTTACAAAATCGGGACAATATTTGAGTGTTAGTTTTCCCGATTTTTCATAACTTATTGATAAACAATTAATTACATGATAATAAATCACTAAAAGCTATCTGGTAAGGCATTAAACGACACAGATTAAACTATTTTTTTTCTACGCTTGATTAACATTTTTTTACTTAAACAACTTTTTTATGAAAAAGAGCAAATTAAGCTTGACAAAATTCAAAGTCACTAGTTTCGTCACCACCGTACCTACGGAATCTCAACAGACTCTCAAAGCCGGTTTCATACTAGTGAGTGCGATCGAGGATGGCTGTCCTTCTGCTATCCCAGTAGAATGTACCAGCAGGCCAGGGCAATGTACCAGTTTTCCTTTTACGCACCGAGGGTGTGAAACAATTCATGAGCCCGAGTGTAAAGATGAGATTAGGTGAATTATGTAACACTCAGAGAACTTAATATTTAAAAGTCCATTTGCCCGATCAACCCTATTTTCATCAGGGCTAGTTGCTACAATGGTCGGAAATGTCTTTAAACACAAAGAGCAAGTCACTCTCGTAACTCACTCTCTAAACTTTGATCGTACCCAGGGCCGGAATCGAACCGGCACGGTATTGCTACCATTGGTGTTTGAGACCAACGCGTCTACCAGTTCCGCCACCTGGGCAAGGCTTTCAAGTGTAGAACCAATATATACTGCAAGTTTCCAAAAGACAGTGCGTTGGAGTCCAACGCGCCTGCCTGCCGGCAAAGGCAGGTCTACCAGTTCCGCCACCTGGGCATTCCTGAGACATATATCTCAAAAGGATGGCAAACATAGGAAAAGCGACTCAATATTACAATGTACCGCTTCTAAAAAATAAAAAAAGCCACCAACCAGAAAGGCAGGTGACTTAGGGTTTACGATTTATGACTTTTTTCTAAAGGAGACCTATAAAAACTATATTTGAAAATAGGACGTGATTAAAGATCCCCTAATTGTATACAAGTGATTTAGATGGAAACCTGCTGTTCCTTGACAAGGTCATCTCCCAGGTAAATCAGGAAGGTAGCCTTGTTGCCCAAAAGCTGTTTCAGGTCATAGACCTTCTGCTTTTCATTTGGCAGCGTTCCATAATACAGCACCTCTCCAGCAGCATCTTTGATGTACAAGTCCAATGGATCTTCAAAGGACATACCCATGTCTATAGTAAACTGCTCCTCACCAAGCGATCGCACCTGTACATAATCACCATAAAGCTGCTGCGCATTGTAAAGTTCGATGTCACGCTTCAAGGTCTCATCACCTGATGTCAACTCAATCTGATAATGACCGGTAGGCATGTTGGATAAATCGAAAGCCTTTACAAATGTACCTTTCACCGTCAGATGTTCCAGGTACAATACCTGATCCCGGGCATCCATTAACTTTACAACAACCTTTTTCTGTTCCTCCGCTCTGTAAACCAGCTTATACACCTGGTTCTTTCGCGGAATCACTCTGAGCTCTTCCCCTTCACTCAGAAGGTCATTAGCTCCTACAACCGACGCAGCGTTCATCACTATGAATAGCACTGCAAATAATCTGATGATTCTTTTCATAACAACAATCTTTAATTATGAATAACTCAGCAAATATCTATTTACATTGAATACAAATCAAAATAAATATCAATTATTTATCTATTTCGCATCAATATTTACAATTCATTGAATAAAATGAAAATCAAAACGATGACAAATTAACAATCTGTAAAATGAAGTAACATCTCCTGCAATTTTTGTAATGATCGGTCAGTAGACGGGCCAAAATGAGGTCAAACCATCATAAAAAGGCCGTGAAATTACCTAGGTTAATTTGCTGTTGAAATTCATTACCTACTCAATGAATGACTGCTCATCCTTGTTGATGAACAAACACGATTACCCCAAACGTAAATGAGATTATCTGTCAATAACCTGTTCATCGGCTGGTCGGCAATGCGCTGTTACATCAACAAGATGCTGATTAAGAAAACGCTGGTACGTAGCACTCTTTCGAGCGTTAAAAACTTCGGTTTTGTTTTAGTTGATCAATAGGGTTCAGTGTCTTACACCAAAGAAATACATTCACCTTTATTTATATAAGCCGTAAGAGGCTATTTATCCAGTGAGCAGGAATCATCGCGACACATCTGACCGGTTTTACAAAACCCGCTATTCAATTACTTTGACTTTCGGAGTTTTAATTGGTTTATCAGTGGTCATTTCCTACCCATCATTTTTCTCAATCGTACAGTAACTCATACTGGAACGGCACACATTGGCCATTCCCTTTTCCACTATTTACTTACCTGGGCCATTTGCTCAGGCTTTCAATAAAATACACATCACGGATTACCATGAAAAGTGACTGAAATACGTTAGTTAACTTTTGCATAATACCTGTATTTATATTTACAAACAATACAACAAATATTAGACAATACTATTGATGTTACAACGAATGTCACCATTCCTTGTTTAATTTTTACATAAAATTACAATTCATTGAAAAACACCAAAATGCAAACGATCGCAATTTCGCACAACTCAAAATTTCTGATTGACCGATATAATTTTAATACCTAATTGGCGCAAGGCATCTGGATGAAGAGAAGAAAATGGAGAATTTTCAGACTTAGCATCAAAAAAAAGCTCCTTCAACGAGCTTTTTACGTCACCAAAGGTCAGCTGCCCTACATACTCCCTGTATTAGGTCAGCAGTTTCAGCAAGAACCAGACTTACAGGTGGTCGGCCTGCGAAACATCATGACTGCACCTTCGACTGATTCAACGGTCCGATACCGTGAAAGAATCCTAATTGATAAAACATTCGAGAAGCGCTGGTGGTTGAGAAACGGAACTTCCATCAATCGCTGACGAAAATCATTTGACAGCGATGGGGTTTATTCAAAAATATTGTAATTTCGAGCGTACAAACCTCAAAGAGACGAGTATATGGCAAGTAAATCAGGTATCAAAAGCGTTGAAGAGTTTTTCGAAGGATTCATTTTTTGGAGTAGATGGGTACAGGCACCACTCTATGGTGGTCTTGTCATTGGAGCCTTCTTATACTTAGTAAAGTTTTTCCAGGAGCTTTGGTATGTCGCATCCAAAATGTTTGATCTCCCGGAATTGGAAATGATGCTCAAAATCCTCGGTCTGGTAGATATCTCTATGGTAATGAACCTTGTGGTAATGGTCACCATTGGTGGTTACTCCATCTTTACCAGTAAGATTGATGTAGACATGCACGAAGATAAACCACTTTGGCTGGAAGGACTGGATGCAGGACAATTGAAGATTAAACTGGCCACCTCACTAGCCTCTATTTCCGGGGTTCAGTTATTGAAGACTTTCATTCAGTTCAAAACGAGCAGAGAAAAAATTGAAATGGGAGAGCTTTCCAGCTTCAACCCCTCTGAAGAAGGTCTCACCAGTATTGTGATTGAAATTGTGATACACATGGTATTCATTTTCTCAGCACTGTTGCTTGCGCACACTGAAAAAACACTTCACTCCTACCCGCACGGGAACCACCAGCATTCCAGTGATGAAGAAGGAGAAGGAAATGATCACGGTCATTAAGTGACTCAAAGAAATTGAAAAAAGGCTGCCTCATACACTGAAGCAGCCTTTTTTGTTGGCTTTGGCTAAATACAGTTGTTCATCACCGCGAATCTATCAGGTCAGCCATGCCTCACAATAATCGGCCATCCTAGGTTCCTATAAGTACAGCCGTAATAAAACACAAAAAACCCCAGCCATCACTGACCAGGGTCAATTAGTCCATTAAGTTAAAATTTCTCATCAATGACTCCAGTCGTGGCCATCCAGTCCCTCTAAAGCAGCGATCAGCAAGGAGACACTGTCATCCACATCCTGCTTGTGACACATCTCCACCACCTGATGTAAATGTCTGGTTGGGATAGAAATTGCACCAGCAATGGATCCACTCTTTCCGTTACGCTGCACACCGGCAGTATCCGTACCTCCGGCAGTCAATATCTCCGGTTGCCAGGTAATACCTGCCTTATCAGCAGTTTGCTTCAGATATTCCACCATACGGTAATCCGCAATCGTCATCGCATCCATGATCTTGATTGCAGTACCTTTGCCCAAAGCGGTGATCTTTTCGTGAGGCTGAGCACCTGGTAAGTCAAAAGCCACCGTCGTATCCAGGGCGATGCCAAAATCAGGGTTGATCTGGTGTGCGGAAACAATCGCTCCCCTTACACCCACTTCTTCCTGTACCGTAAATACGCCATAGACATCATAGGGCACTTCTTTGAGTTGCTTCAAGGCCTCAATTAATACATAGACTGAAATACGATTATCAATAGACTTGGAGTTCACGCAGTCACCCATTTCTATCAGGTCACGCTCTCTGGTGATAGGATCACCTACTTTGACTATTTTCTCTACTGCCTCTTTATCCATCCCCAGGTCTATAAAGTAGTCTGTGGTTTTAGGAATCTTATTGCGCTCCTCAGCCGTCATGACGTGCACCGGCTTACTACTCATCACGCCAATGACCGGTTCTTTACCATGGATGATGACCCGCTGAGCCGTCAGCGTTTTGGCATCAAACCCTCCAAGGGTATGAAAACGGACAAATCCATTGTCGTCTATATGCGTCACGATGAAACCAATTTCGTCCATGTGCGCAGCGATCATCACGCGCTTATCAGAAGACTTTCCTTTCTTGATCGCAAACACATTGCCCATATTGTCGACCTCCAATTCATCCACGTAAGGCTTTACCGTTTCAATGACAAAATCCCTGATTGGCTTCTCAAACCCCGGGGCTCCCGGTAGTTCACATATCTTCTTTAACAATGGTACATCCATATTGATCTTAATTTCTGTTCTGTATTAGCACTACTTTGTCATCTTAGGGTGTTCCCCTTGTCCCGGATCAAGTCTGGGAAAAGGGTCGGGCTATACGCACTACTCCTCCACTATCGGTCGGGGTAGTCTTCTCCTATCCCTAACACATCCTTCAAAGACCGGTCTTTGCAAAATGACGACGTATGATTAAACAAACATATTGCGCACAGTTGATTAAACCGAAAAAAAATCTCATTTACCACAAGTTTTTTTTCAATCAACCGTAATAAAGAACAAGTGTTTGATACCTATAGATAAACTCCGCAAAATGGCAACAACATCCTTTACCCGCTTCTTCTTGATTTTGAGCTTTACACTGGCACTCTCCATTCGTGGCTTCAGTCAGGTGCAGGGCATTGTGGTAGATGCAGAAACCAAAGCGCCATTAGCTTTTGCCCACATCGTCATCAATGACTCGCAGGAAGGCACGCTCACAGATATTGATGGCGCTTTCAGGCTACCAAAAGTGAACATCCAATACCTGACAGTCAGCTACATTGGCTATGAGACCAGGAGAGTAAAGGTGGAGAACCAAAAAATCAGAATTCAGCTACAACGTTCTTCTGAAGTACTACAAGAACTGGTGGTCTACGAAGGTGAAAATCCTGCCATTCCCATCATAGAGCGGGCCATCGAAAGGAAAAAAATCAATAATCCGGAAAACCTCCCCTACTTCAGCCTGGAATCCTACAATAAGTTCACCGTGGAGGCCGTTCCCACTGCCACTGATACCACTTCAGAAGCGGCCTTGTTCCGTCGGTCCAACTTGTTTTTGATGGAGTCTGTCACAGAAAAGAAATACCTGAAACCCGGTAAATACAGCGAAAAAGTCATTGCCAATCGGGTATCAGGATTAAAAAACCCTTCTTTCACTACTTTGGCCAATGGCTTGCAGCCCTTTTCCTTTTACGAAGATTACATTGAGCTGTTGGGCGTGCAATACACCAATCCACTGGGAAAACCGGGACTGCGGCAATACAATTACTACCTGGAAGATTCTGTCATCTCTGACAACGGTAAAGTTTATATCATCCTCTTCGAGACCAAGAAAAAGGCAGATGACCAACTGACAGGATTCCTCCACATCAACACCAATAACTGGGCGCTGGAAAACGTGATTGCAGCATCTGAAAACTACCAGGGCGGAGCCGGGAACGATGACTTGAATGTCACCTTTAAAATCCAGCAAAAGTACTCGCTGGTAGGCAGACAGTGGTTTCCCAAGCAGCTCAACACCAACTTTAAAATGCAGTCGCTGACAGGCGAATCCGTAGAAGGTATTGGCAGGACCTACCTTGACAAAATAGATCTGGAGAAAGAGGTAGCAAAAAAAGAAATTGGCAGGGTCTCACTTTCTTTTGATCAGGAGGCCAATAAGCGCACGGCAGATTATTGGAGCCAGTACCGTAAAGCGGAGTTAACTCCCAAAGAAGAGCTCACCTATCAGGTCATCGATAGTATCGGGGAAGCCAATAATTTCGACCGCATCCTCAAAGGCCTCAGCGCACTGACTACCAATCAATTCAAAATCGGGAAAGTGAGCCTGGACATCAACCGACTCATAGGCTTCAATCGCTACGAAGGCTTCAGGTTGGGCGCAGGACTGCATACCAACCAGGATTTCTCCAGGATTTTCACAGTAGGAGGATATTTTGGCTATGGATTCCGCGACGAAGAATGGAAATACGGTGGTGACTTGTCCATCAACCTGGTAAAGAGTAATGACCTGCAGTTCTTCACTTCTTATTCCAAAGATGTGAATGAATCTGGGAGTATTGCATTCCACAAGGAAGACAAGGCGTTTTCAGCGGTTCGCGATCGTAAAATCCTGGTAAACAACATGGATGTCGTCACGCAATCGCAGGCAGGCTTCAGGTTTTACTGGCTCAAGTACCTGGATACTGAGCTATCGCTTACCTCAGCAGAAACCCTTACCACCTCCGGTTATACTTTTGCAGAAAACAACGAGCAATTTTCCACCTTCAATACCACAGAAGCTTCGTTGAAAATCCGATATGCTCCCAACGTGCAGTATGTGGAATCCTTCTTCAGCAAGATTCCCGTCTATACCCATCACCCCATCTTCTGGTTTAATATCTCCAGAGGACTCGACCTCATTGACGGCGACTATGAATATACCAGAGTAGGGCTTAAAATGTACAAGCAGAGCAAATTCAGGAAATTCGGATCACTTACGTTTTCCACTATAGCTTTTTCAGTATTTGGAGACACTCCGTATCCCGTGCTTTTCAACGGTATGGGATCCTTCTATGATAATTTCGGACTGGAAACACAAAATGGCTTTCAGACCATGCGTTTCAACGAATTCCTCTCCGATCAGTTCGTTGGCGTATTTGCAGACATGTACATCGGACAATTTACCTTGCTCAAAAAGAGGTCCAAACCTACCTTTCACCTGAGACACAACATGGGGTGGGGACAGCTGGACCAGCCAGAGCGACATCAGAACTTTGAATTCCAAACCATGGAAGATGGCTTTTTCGAGTCAGGGTTATCCATCAACAACCTCTACATTACCAATTTCTCTGGTTTCGGGATTGGTGTCTATTACCGCTATGGACCCTATGGGCTGGAGCAAAGCGGCGACAACCTGGTCTTCAAGTTCAATACGTCTATTCTGTTGAATTAAATTCCTTCGATGGCCTTGGCGATCCCGCCCTAAGAAAGAACAGCACTCCCATTTGTACCCTCACAAATGGTGAAAAAGAATACTATGAAACAGAGCCTCCAATCAACGGAGGCTCTTACGCCTTTCACAAAAATACTTAAGCAGGTTTGGAGTCCATCATCAACATTTCCTTCAGCGTTACCTCTGTGATGTACTTTTTCTGTCCATCAGCTTCGTAATCCCTGTAGGTCAACTTACCGCTTACGGCCACCTCGCTGCCCTTGGACAAATACTGTTCGATTAGGTCAGCTTTTTTGCCCCATGCCACTACGTTATGCCATTGGGTGTCTTCTACTTTCTCACCTTCCGCATTTTTGTAAATGTCATTGGTAGCCATCGAAAACGAGGCTTTTTTCTTACCACTGTCAAATTGTTTGATTTCGGGATCAGCTCCCAGGCGTCCAATTAACTGGACATGATTCTTCAAAGAATTCATGATTGTAATAATTTAAAAATTTGAACAATTATTGATTTAGCTGAAAGCATAATTACTTTCAACCATGCTGTAATATGTAGATATTTTATACCATTCACCAAAGAATATGAGAGAAAATTGACTATACTTTCTAGTCGGAGCGGGAAATTGCTCTCTACAAAAATTATCTTTGCAGCAAATATGGAAGTATACTCCTCTCTGCACATCGGTGATTTCCACACCTAACCCACACCTACATTGTCCTACCAGGAAGTCATTGAATGGTTACTCATCGACAGAGAATTTCATACTAATCACAACATGCTGGAGAGAAAGGTAAGGTGGTTACGCGAGCAAAAAC
>ERZ1740068.244-NODE-244-length-31278-cov-9.358582_pt1 | contig 31278 bp, 26 predicted proteins | sample MGYA00581735_ERZ1740068 | MGnify/ENA primary metagenome ERZ1740068 (study PRJEB43018, sample SAMN04849740) | marine metagenome | isolation source: floating plastic debris | place: Pacific Ocean | collected 2008-08-30 | study: EMG produced TPA metagenomics assembly...
CTTCCAGCTTAAGCCCACAAATCATAAGAAGCTTGTAGCTTCTGTTACTAGTCGATACAAAAGACGGTATGGAGCGACTTAAGAAAGATTCAGGAAAAACCCTGATTAACCATCTTACTTCAAGGGTGACAGCGAAAACTAGCACAATCTCTCTTCAGGTAATGACAACCCGTCACAACCGAATTTTCGGTCCTGTATACAGATCTTACAACAATTCAGCGTTTAAAAAGGAAGCCCAAGGATGTGTCCTCACATCCGACCGGGTCATCATCACTCACCAGATTTCCAAAAAGTAGGCAGTAGGCAATCAAAGAAAAATTCCGGCATTACGACATTGCGCAATTTCGATATTACTAATCACGCATCACACATCAAAAAAATCACCTCCTCCGCTTCCGCTTCTTCCTTGATACCTGAGGCAGTTCCCTGGCTAGTTTTAGGTTTTCTCTGAGCAGTTTATTCTGCATTTTCTCAATCTCTTTTTCCAGTAAAACCATCTCAAAAAGACTCTTCGCTTTCATAAAAGCAATATTCGCCAGCCGGTTGTCTTTAAATTTCTGAACATAGTCACTGTTTTGTAGTAGCAGATCGTGCTGTTTTGCAAGCAATTTCACAGCAGACACCAGGCCGTCATAGCTGGACTGAATCATTCCCATGTACGTTGATAAAGCCTCCTTTCTTTTGCGATAAGAGTCGCTGAGCAGCCTACCTAATCGCTGATACTCCTCCTGAGCGCAGTCTTCTCCTCCTGTCAATTTACAATTGGAGACTACCAGCTTTTGGCCTACCACTACGGCTGCCCTCACAGATTTCATCAGCTGATCAATGTTCTGATAGGCTGTCTGTGCCGTCACCAGCCTTGCCGCCAGGATAGAATCCAGCAAATCCATAGGCCCAGCCAATTCATCAATTACCTGCCAGGATTGCTTCAACTCGCCAAACCGCCTGTCAGCAACCATTAGCCGGGTGCTCTGTATGATTTTTTGATTGAGCATGTCATTGTAATAACCCAAAGAATCTACCCTGCCTGGGACTTCCCGCACGGTGCTTCTCAGCCCCAGCAACAGTGTATCTGAAACTACCAGAAGGGAATCTACGTTGTCAAAAATCCTCACCAATTCTGCCCTGTTGTTCGCAACCAGGCTGCGCCGTTCATAGTTGGGTTTAGAGTAGCTACCCAATGTGGCAATTGGCTCGCTCTCCAGTTTCTCAAAAGAAGCCAACCGATCAGCATAACGCTCTTGTTCCAGCTCCCACTGCCTCGCGATTTTACCGAAGCGCAATCTTTTCTGCTTCTGCACTTTGATCCGATGGGCAACAGGTCTTTCCAGCGACACCTTTGTTTGAATGAGGGACTGCTTGCGGATGGCTATCGTCTCTCTGTTGATCGATGCCTGGTGCCTTTTACAGTACGTCGAAGCTCCCCTCAGGTATTCCATGGCAGCTTTGTTACCGGCAATCGTCTTCTTAGGATCGGGTGAGACAGTACGCTGCCCGGGAGCTACACTGTAATTGGCATTGGCGATCAAAGCATGGTTTCTGGGATTGAAAGCATATGCATTAAAAGCCTGCCTGTATTGATATTGGAATGGAGACATGCGCGTAAAACGCTCCAACTCTTCCTGTTTCTGGCGCAAACTCAGGGCCTTGGAATAAAGGCTGTCTTTACGGTACTGATAGCCTTTCCACTGGAAGCTCTCAAAAGAACCCACAGAAACAGGATACTGTACCAGCTGCCACAGCGGATCGGCAGGCAGATGGCTCTCCAGCATCTTTTCAGCCGTAACAAAACAATAGGTGTAAGTAGGGCTCCTCAAAAATTTATAGCGATCATAGACGAAGTCCTCATTGAAAACCTTAGACATCACCCGCTTAAGCCATTGAGACCGCTGTACCAGGTAACCACTCCCCCAGGTGGGCTCTACAAACAGCCATTTGCCATCAATGCGCACCGCATTCCACTGCCGGGTCACTTCATAAAAAGCGTCATCTTCGCTAAAATTCTGACCTCTGGTATAACCAGCCACCGGCAAAGAAGTAATGCCCGCCTGTTCACAGAGTGCTGTAAAAAGGTTGGAATATTGATAGCTGAGCCCCTTTCGCTTGCGCAAAGTCTGCTTGACATCATAAGCCCGCCGGGACTTCACCTTGGCATACGCCTTGTAATCATAGCTGATGTTGTGAATAATCCAGTTGTAGATGTTGAGGATTTTTTGTGCGTCCGAAGAGTCATTCTCCGTCAGGTAGGCCGCCAGCTTCACCGGGGAACGCCGCACAAACAGTGGCGCCTTCTCAGTAGATGGCCTGACCACCAACGAATCAAATAGCTGCTGCCTTGCTGTTGCCTGATAGCCAATGAGCATTGCTAATAACATGAAAATATTGACAATGCGCTTCATTGATGGTGATAAATATGACTGCAGTGTTTGTTCATCTGCTAATCCTGATAATTTGTTCCCTCACACTAATCTAATGCAGAATTGACAAATGACAGTTATTTGCCATAAGAAGAATTGATTCGTTAGACATTAGACGGGGTCGCCTAGACGCTAGATATTAGACGGGGTTGACGAAAAGCAGTAGGCAATAGGCAGTAGGCAACAACTTAAATAACAATTGCGGTATTACTCCATTTCGACATTACTCATCAATAATAACACATCAGAAGCAGTAAGCAATCAAGTTTCCCAGATAATTACGATATTTCGGTATTACTCCATTTCGCCATTACCCATTAAATAATTACACATCACTCATCACGAATCAATCATTCCGGTATTAAGTGACCATCGACTGTGTCCTCACAGGAGATTAAATGAACCAACCCCAACCCAAGGGTACGGGGTATCTCAGCAGCCAAAAGTTTTTTTATCTACCCAAGGATAGGGGTGCCCGACCAGGGGAATTAGGTATCCCTCAGGGATTAAAAAGTCCAGTAATTCAGAAGTGCTACCAAACAATCTATCCCCTTTCCGGCTTTACAGTGCATGCGTCTCAAAATAGAATGCTCCGTAGCACAATCTGTAGAAAAAGTGGAAGAAGGCTTCACACAGGATTTATTTCTGGCATTAAATCCTCCTTTTCCCAAAGTGAATCTACGGCGATTTGATGGTTGCAAAACCAATGATGTAGTCACCATAGAGCTTAATTTCATATTGTTCAAACAGATCTGGGAAAGCCTGATCACAGACTATGAGCGCAACGCCACTACTTTCAGGTTTGTAGACGAGGGTACGAGTCTCCCATTCTTCCTGGCATCGTGGCGTCACCACCATCTGGTCGTGGCCGAAGGAGAAGGTGCTAAAATCATCGATGACATCACTTTCAAAACACCGTGGTGGCTACCGGCATGGCTCATGTACCCGGCGCTGTACTTTCAGTTCCAGTACCGCAAGCCCATCTATCGGCGCTACTTCAAAAAATAGGGGGTATTTACTTTCTCCTGAGTGTAGTTCGTACCTGTATGCCAAAGTTTGTGCCCCACGAACGATAGAGGCCGATATTCTTAATGTCTAAAACGGGATGAGAGTGTTCTTTATCCAGCGAGAAGACAAGGAGCTCATTACTCATCAAAAACAATAAGCAGTAGGCAAAGGGCAGTTGGCAACGGCCTCAATCCAACAATTACGGCATTTCTGAATTGCGACATTAATAATCATGCATCACTCATTAATAATAATTTTCTCAAACCTCACCCTACGCGGGCCGCTCTCCACTATCACCCTACGCGTCCCGGACTACGCGTCCCGGACACTACGACCAGATTTCAGCCTAAGTTCGCGTCCCCACGAACGATAAGAGAAATAGTAGGCTTAGGGGTATCTTGCTGTTTTTCTGGCCCTTCCTTTACTTTGAAATAGCCAAAATACATGACAGTGATCAGGATGATGAGTGTGATAATGATCAATAACAACCTCGACAAAGAATTTTTGGTACGCTTCTGTTCGTACATGCCACTGAATTTTTTAAAATCCTTGTGGCGCTCAATTCGTCCTTTGCTAAACGACTCTCTCCTTATTCTAATGTCGTACTTAGTCATTCACATTCAATTTGAAAAGTTGCCTTAGCTTCTCCAGTGTCCTGTAAGTTCGCATCTTTACGGCACTTTCTTTCATATCCAGAATATAAGCAATTTCCTTAAAACTCTTTTCCTCAAAAAAACGCAGCTCTACCACATGCAGTTCCTCTTCATCCAGTTCCTTTAGAAAATTAACCAGTTGAGCGATCTTATCTTCCAGGTCTCCATCCGCTTCTACCGCGATCAACTCTTTTACCTGACGCTCCTCCAGGGAAAAAATTTTCTTTGTGCCTTTGTTTCGATAGTGCTTTTTAACCTCGTTCGAGGCAATCCGATGGAGCCATGCACCAAAAGGCACACCCGTATACTGGTAATTGGTCAATGCACCCAGGGCCTTAAAGAAGACCTGAGAGACCAGATCGGCCGCCAGGGCCTCATCGTCAGAACGCCGGTAAACAAACCGGAAGATCTGCTCATAATAATGGTCATACAAAGGCTCGAAATGACGGAAATCGCGCTTTGCAGCAGCTATCAGTTGCTGTTCGTTAGGTAGTGGCCCGGTAGAAAATCCTTGGTTTATCAACAGATCTCACGTCATTGTGTGAATAGAATAATCCCTCGGCAGAGAAAAGTCACACAATCTCTCAAAAAAATTAATCGATGTGCTGCACATAATGATTCCATTTCTCCATTACCTGCTGAAAATCAGTGGGTAACTCAGAATCAAACTGCATATTTTTTTTAGTCACCGGATGCACAAACCCCAGCGACTTCGCGTGCAGCGCCTGCCTCGGCATGATCTTGAAACAGTTGTCCACAAACTGCTTGTACTTACTAAAAGGGGTCCCTTTGAGAATCTTATCGCCTCCATAAGTTACATCACTGAAGATAGGATGACCCAGGTATTTCATGTGTGCGCGGATTTGGTGTGTACGTCCCGTCTCCAGGTTACACTTTACCAGACTCACGTAGCGTAAATCTTCCACCAGCTCATAATGCGTGATGGCATGACGGCCAAAATCACCCTCGGGAAATGCCGCTGTCACCCTACGGTCCTTCAGGCTTCTGCCCAGGTTCACGTCAATGGTGTCCTTGACGGGATCGGGCACTCCCCATACCAGCGCATAGTACGTACGCTCAATGGAGTGGTCAAAAAACTGCCTGGCCAGAGAAGACATCGCCACCTCCGACTTGGCAATCACCAGCAGCCCCGAAGTATCCTTGTCGATGCGATGGACCAGACCGGGCCTGCCATCATTATTAGGCATGGTCGGCAGGTTTTGAAAATGAAAGGTAAGCGCATTCACCAGCGTACCCGTCCAGTTCTGATAGGCAGGATGCACCACCATCCCTGCTTCTTTGTTCACCACCAGCAAGTGATCATCCTCATAGACGATATTGAGCGGAATATCTTCGGGGATCACCTCTGTATCTCTGGGCGGTTCCGGTAATGCCACCGTCACCACATCATTAGGGTGAATCTTATAATTGGGCTTGATCTGCTTTTCATTGACCCGCACAAAACCATTTTTAATTGCATCCTGCAGCTTGTTCCGGGAAACATTGGCCAACCGGTCCATCAAAAACTTATCTACGCGCAGCAAAGTCTGCTTCGGGTCCGCCACAATGCGGTGATGTTCAAAAAGTTCTTCACTTTCAGATTCTTCCTGATATTCTTCACTCATACCGCAAAGATAGGCGGGTCTATACACACCATCAATATAATAGGCCAATAGCTGCCTTTTGTGTCCTTATAAAAGGATTGCGTCCCCGCAAATAGTTTAACTTTACACCCATGAAAATCACCCAGGCTTCACAAACCGAAATAGAATCGATCTTAGCCGGGCTCAATGCCTACAACGACCAGCAGGTGCCTGCCACCCACCCTTTGTGGACGGGCATAGAGCTAGCCATCAACTCACCTGATGGAAAGACCATCGGGGGTATTTTGGGAGGTGTCGGCTCCTGGGGAGGTCTGGAAATTAAAATCCTGTGGGTAGACGAACAGCACCGAGGCAAAGGCCTGGGCAAAAAACTACTGATGCAAGCCGAGACACAGGCAAAAAGCCTGGGAGCGACCATTGCCATGCTGGATACTTTCAACTTCCAGGCAAAGGACTTTTACCTCGCCAACGGCTATCAGATCGCGGGCAGCATCAACGGATTTCCAGAAGGACATGAGCGGTACTATTTTTACAAACACCTCTAAGTCAACCCACATGAAAAATCCGCAACTTCTGAATCTGCCAACCAGCTTATTTTTCATTATTTGGGCGTACCCTCCTATCGTCGGGTCGGGCTATCACTCATACTCCTCGCTGCGCTGTGGGGTATCCGTTTTATCCCTCACGCAGTCCAAAAATCGATATCAGAAAATAATACAAACGGGTTTCAGACTACGGTTATATGTTTGAATCCATCCCCATATCACCCATCCAACCGATCACCTTGCCTGGACTGGACCAGGAAACACTGGCCATTCAAATGCTGCGTGAAGACTTGTTGCATACAGACGTTTCAGGAAATAAATGGCGTAAACTCAAGTATAATTTCCTGGAAATGCAGCAACGCGGGCTTGACCAACTGGTCACCTTTGGCGGAGCGTTTTCCAACCACATTGCCGCCACAGCAGCTTGTGCACAGCACCATGGCTTCAAAAGTGTGGGGATCATCAGAGGGCAGGAACTCAGCGAAGATGCCAATCCTACCCTAAGGTTCGCCGCAAACTGCGGAATGAAACTGATATTTGTTGACCGTCAGGCATACAGAGCAAAAGAATCCCCAGATTTTCTGGCAAAATACCTGGAAGATGCTCAATCCTACTACCCCATACCGGAAGGTGGAAGTAATGAACTGGCCGTACAGGGCGCTGCAGAGATATTGGGATCACACACTGCTGCCTTCAACTATATCTGTGTATCGGCAGGCACCGGAGGTACCGCAGCTGGGATCATTAGGAGTGCTGAGGAACACCAACAGGTACTGGTTTTCCCGGCTTTGAAGGGAGACTTCATGCAAGCGGAAATTAATTCACTACTTGGCCACAATTTCAATAGCAAATGCAAATGGTCCATGATCACAGATTATCACTTTGGAGGATATGCCAAATGGAACAGGCAATTGATTGATTTCATCAACAATTTTAAAGGTGCCAATCGCATTGCAGTGGACCATATTTATAATGGAAAGATGCTTTTTGGATTGCACGATCTCGTAAAAAATGGTTACTTTAGCCCCGAGACCAGTATTTTGGTGATACACACCGGTGGAACGCAAAGCATAGTAGGGTTTAATGAGATTAACGGGTTATTAATAAAATAACCGCTCGATTATTTAGTTTAAAATTTATGAACTGGTCGAAACTCAGTATTATAACGGGACTTTTATTCATCGCCATTGCCTGCAACATCAATGACCTTGATTTTGACAATGTAGAACTGCAGGACATCACCCCCACAATCGCCGCACCGCTCGGTACTTTTGAATACACCATGCAGGAGCTTTTAGAAGAGTTGGACGATGAAAACATCACCATCGGCACCGACGAAGATCAGGTAATCCTGCTCACTTTTGAAGACTCCGCCTCCTTTGAGGTCACCGATGAGTTTGTCAGCATTGACGATGTCAACGGAGAAGGTACCGTAAGCCCTGGAATCACCGCAGTAGCCGTTACCGAGACCATTCGTATCCCATTTGAACAGCAGTTTGTTTACGAATATGAATCAACCGCAGAAGAACGACTCGATAGTGTTTTTTATGACGATGGCATCGTAGAATTTCGGGTCATTTCCAGTTGTTCCTGTGACTACATCTATGAATTTCAGGTACTTAATACTGTCAACCTCACCACCAATGCTCCGCTCACAGCAAATGGCTCTATCGTGTTTGATGGTGTTTCCAGCACTGCCGATGAACAAACACTCAGTCTGGCAAATTTCAAAACTACGCTGGACAACAACCTCAGTGAGTTCGTTTCGGTACTGCGGGGTGAGGTGATCGTGAGACCAGGACAGGAAATAAGAATTGAAGACGAGATTCGTTTCGAGTTCACCTATCGAAATCAAAATTTTGACGCCATATTCGGCTTCTTTGGTACCGACTCTATCACCATAGACGGCGGACAGATAGACATAGAATTGTTTGATGAAGCGGTCAGTTCGGGAATTGCCTTCGAAGGTCCCACCATCCGCTTCGATTTTGAAAACTCCATAGGTGTACCACTCGGTGTATTACTGGATAGCATTTATGGAAAAAACTCCAGTGGCGACTCGCTGTTCCTCTCAGGCGCATTGCCCAGCAATCCCCAGGTGATCGCCTTCAATGAAGAAGACATTTCAGAGCCAGTCTCTACCTCTTTTGAAATCAGTCCTGCCAACTCCAACATCAGGGATGTATTTGAGTTGGCGCCTAATTTCATTTCTTTCCCCATCACAGGCATATCAAACGTCAACAATTCAGAGGGCTTCAATTATGTCACAGACAACAGCAGGATAGATGCCAACCTCGCCTTCACGCTGCCACTTAGTTTCCGCCTCGACGATTTTACCCAGCAGGTAGACTTCGACATAGAAGGATCAGTGGACACAGAAGAGCTGGATTCGGCATTTTTGCAGATTGTCACACGTAACAACCTACCCTTTATTGTAGAAATGCAGGTAGCGATCAATGATTCTCTGGGCGTAGAACTTTTCAGGGCACCGCAGACGCTGGTCATCGAGATCCCGACCTTTAATGCATTGGGTGAGATTGTATCAGATAGCGAGACCGTGAGCAGAATTACGCTGCCGCCAGAGGGAGTAGAAGCCCTCAAAAACGGCACGACCATGCAGGTGGACCTGCTGATGAATAGTCCCAGCAATAATGTGAACGAATTTTTTCCCATACTGTCCACCAACAGCATACGCGTGGAAGTAGGAGTAGGGGCTTCCGGAACCATTGATTTATAAGACGATGAAAAAACTAGTCATAATTTCCATCCTGATGACTGGATTTGTACATCAGGTCTTGAGCCAGGTTTCTTCCGCTTTTTTGAAAGACGCCATTTACCAGAACAATGAGGTAAACCCCGCTTATTTTCCAGAAGCGCGCCTGGTGGTGGGACTTCCCGTCATCTCCGGTTCCTCTGTGAGCTTCAACAGCCGGTTTGCCTACAATGATGTTTTCAATAACCTGGACAACGGAGTCAATGAAATAAGCCTGGATAAATTCCTCGGCTCACTGAAAGACAACAATTACCTGGGTGCCAACGTCCGGATCAATGATTTGTACATTGGCTACAGAAGAAACCAGGCAGCGATCAGTTTTTTCATCAATGACCGGGTAGACTTTGATTTTTTCTTCCCAAAAGCACTCATCGACTTTGCCGTCAACGGCAATGCCGGTTTCATCGGTGAGACCATCGATCTGAGCAAACTGGGTGTCAATGCCAGCCACTACCGCGAATTTGGGTTTGGCTATACGTATTTTGACAAAAAAGACCGGTTCAGCGTCGGTTACCGTGCAAAACTCCTGAGTGGCTTTTACCATGCCAGTACGCTCAACTCATTTGAAGGTACACTTGCCACCAATGAAGACAATTTCGCTTTGACAGCTAACCTGAAAAACGCACAATTGAGAGTTGTGACAGTACCTGATGGAGGCAATTTTGTTTTTAGCAGTAACCTGGGCGCTTCCGTTGACCTGGGCTTTGATTACCGTTACAACGACGCTTTTAGCATCGCTTTCAGCCTGTCAGATATTGGTTTCATTTCCTGGAAAGACGATGTAGACATTGAACAGGTGGAAGACTCGGAGTTTACTTATGAAGGCGTAGACATCCGCAACACTGACAATCTGGTGGATGCACTGGAAGACTCCCTGCAGGACAAGTTCAACCTGATAGAAGACATTGATGAGCCATTCACCACGCTATTACCCATCAGGGGAAACCTGACCGGAACATGGCACCTCACGGACAATAGTGAAGTCGCCGTAGCCATCATGCCAAGGTATGTAAGGGGTTTTCTTCAAATGCATTATGGCGCTGGTATCACCCAAAAGCTGGGCCGCAATCTTCGCCTGAGCGTTTCTGCAAACAAACTGCCGCAGCAGCAATTTAACATGGGTGCATCGCTGGCAGCTCACCTGGGTCCTTTGCAAATCTACGGAGGCACCGATAAGGTACTGGGCTATGACCTCACTGAAGTAAGGAATTTCAATTACACTTTTGGGATTAACCTGGCATTTGGACGTGGCAAAGTCAAGAAAACCAAAGAATACTATCCTTCAAAGTTCCGAATCAATGGTGGTGAAGAGCTGACGGTTCGCGGGAAAGAGAAAATCTACCTGATCATCAAAAAGCAGAAGCCAAGAAAGCCTGTTGGTGCCAAAGGCCCCACCAGCTCCAGGCCTGAAGTGATCCCCAACAATCCGAGGCAGCCATCAGACGGCAGTAACAACTAGGGTTGTGTTCTTTTAGAAAAATTTCTTTTTTTACTAAACATTTACAGTCAACATTTGTTGTCAGGCAACCTGCTATGCAATGTGTATTTCCCGCCTTTAACGCGCGTTTTTCAAGAAGGTTATCCCGAATTTAGACTTTAGCCGACAAATTGTTGTTTTATCGCTTTTTTTGCAAAATTCCCATAAAAAAGCATACTTAATTTGATATTTCTGCATTATTATAGCAGTAAATTATAAATTCAACAAAACAACTAAATCATGAAAAAGAAGATTCAACTAAGCGACTTGAAAGTAAAAAGTTTCACAACAGGCGTTGATGCTGAGCAGGTAAAAGGTGGAAGATGGTCCATCGGTGGAGCAGGCGCATGCCCTCACACTGGCCAGCAAACTTTAGACTTCATTGGCTGTAATTCACTGGATGATTTCTACTGCCGTGCGCAATCAAACGGATACAATGCATTCTGTGATGAAATTGATCCATTCGCTTAAAAACTAATTCCAGAACTATAGGGTATCGATGCCCTATGGTTCACTTTTCCCAAAAATACCATAGCTGATCATGAAAAGGTATTAGTTTATTTACTTACATGCCTAACCCAGATGATCTTTCTGCGTATGATCGGTTATAATCCATTATAAAATTAAAAATCAACATTATGAAAAAGAAGATTAAGCTAAACGAATTAAAAGTCAAAAGTTTCACCACAGGTGTCAACACAGAACAGGTAAAAGGTGGAAGATGGTCTATCGGTGGTAGAGGCGCATGCCCTCACACTGGCCGACAGTCGCTGGACTTTTTAGGGTGTAATTCTCTTGATGAGTTTTTCTGCTGGAATCAAGGATAGTAACACCTTCGTTTAAGGTAAAGTCAGGACCATAAAAGAGCAGTTTTTATGGTTCTGCCTCATCAGTCAACTGAAATTTCACCTCTTCCATTCAGAGTGAATGCAAGATTTTACTCAAGCTTAATAGAGTTTATCAAGAAATTTTAGTGTAAACAAAGATACCTCGGAATATTAGCCTAAAGTCGTATCAGCTCTCATCAAAACAGGGTCTTTTTTCTTTGATCTTTGTTCTTTTATCTCAAAATAGATCTAGACAAATACAATCGTGATAATGTCTAATATCATCCAAACAACTCCTGAAAGACCTCAGACAGTTTCCCCACCGGAATGATCTTGATGCTGTACTTCAGCTCTTTTAAGGCTTTCATATTGTAACGGGAAATAAAAATCTCCTCAAACCCCAGTTTCTCCGCTTCACTCACCCTGTTTTCAATCCTGTTGACGGCCCTGATTTCTCCTCCCAGACCTACCTCCGCAGCAAAACACTTATTGGCATCGATGACTACTTCCTCAAAAGAACTAAAAAGCGACATGCAAATGGCCAGGTCCAGTGCCGGATCGTCTACTTTGATACCGCCGGCAATGTTGAGGAAAACGTCCTGTGCGCTCAGCTTGATCCCACATCGCTTTTCCAGCACAGCCAACAGCATGTTGAGCCGCTTGATGTCGTAGCCTGTCGTGCTGCGCTGTGGCGTACCATAGGTAGCAGGGCTCACCAGCGATTGAATCTCTATGAGTAGCGGCCTGTTTCCCTCCAGCGTCGCCCCAATGGTGATACCGCTCAGCCCTTCTTCCTTTTGGGTGATCAGAATTTCCGAAGGGTTGGAAACTTCTCTCAGCCCACCGGCAAACATCTCATAGATACCCAACTCAGAAGTAGAGCCAAACCTGTTTTTAGTAGTGCGCAATATACGGTAAGAAAGGTGTCGGTCTCCCTCGAACTGCAGCACCGTGTCCACCATGTGTTCCAATACCTTAGGTCCGGCAAGTGAACCGTCTTTGGTAATGTGACCTATGATGAAAACGGGGGTATCTGTCTCCTTCGCAAACTTCATCAGCTGGGAGGCACACTCCCTGATCTGAGAAACACTTCCAGGCGAAGAGTCAATCAGGTCTGTCTGCATGGTCTGGATAGAGTCAATGATGAGTGCGTCGGGTGGGTTATTACCCACATACTTGAAAATATTGGCCAGCGACGTCTCTGAGTAGATCAGGCAATTGTTGAGTGTCTTCGACAGTCGCTCCGCCCGCATCTTGATCTGGCCTTCGCTCTCCTCGCCCGACACATACAGTACTTTCCTACCCTGCAGGCTGACTGCGATCTGTAGCAGCAAGGTAGATTTACCAATCCCCGGTTCTCCACCAATCAGCACCAGCGATCCAGGTACTATACCTCCACCCAGCACCCTGTTAAACTCCTGGTCACCCGCATTGATCCGCGGCTGCTCGCTGATCTCTATTTCAGAAAGTAGTTTTGGCTTGTTCCTTACCTTTTCCTTGTCAGAAGCTTTCCATTGGTCGGTGACCGTGGACGACTCTTTGGTCACTACTTCTTCCACATAGGTATTCCATTCTCCGCAGGAAGGACACTTACCGATCCACTTGGGAGACTGCGCCCCGCAGTTCTGACAGAAATATGTCGTTTTAATTTTGGCCATTTTCGCTTGTTAATCTTGCATCATTCTACCCTCAGGTAACTACCCAACCACTTATATTGTCCGGCATAGGGCTTCAGTGTCTCACGGACATTCTCGTCAGTCATATGCCCTTCAAAATCGATGTAGAAGACATATTCGAAGACGGAACCCTGCTTGGCAGGCCTGCTCTCCACCTTAGAGAGGTTGATTCCTGCAGCCCTGAAACGACTGAGGAAATCCACTAAAGCGCCCGGAGTATGCGGCAGGTTGACCAGGACAGAGGTCTTGTCGCGCCCGCTGGGCTGGTTGTGAAAATCTTTGCTGAGGATCAAGAACCGGGTGCGGTTGCCGGCACTGTCCTCTATGTTATCATATAAAATAGGCAGTCCATACTGTCTGGCGGCGATCGCCGAGCAAATGGCTGCACTGGACTTATCGCCCAGCGCTTTCTTACTGGCATAAGAAGTAGAAGTAACCGGTATCAGCTCCACACCATCACTGAAATAATCATCGATGAATTGCTTGCACTGGCGGAAAGCAATGTCTTTGGAATAGATCACTTTGATGTCGGACAGTTGGTCGGATGCGGAGGCAAAAGCAAAGTGAATAGGCTGTATGATTTCTGCTACAATCGTGACATCCGTGAGACCCAACAAGTCGATGGTTTCCTGCACCGTACCTTCCTGGTTATTTTCAATGGGCACTACGCCAAACTTGACACGCTCGGTCTCCACTGCCTGCACCACACCTTTGATAGTGCTCAGCGGCTGGTAGTCACTCACTGCCCCATACCTCGATTCTGCAGCCTGATGAGTAAAGCTTCCTTCAGGCCCCAGGTAGGCAATCCTTTCCGGCAGCTCATAATGACGACTGACAGAAAACAGCTCCAAAAAGATCGCTTCAATGGCCCGGTCCGAAATAAGCCCGTCATTGAGTTGGCATAGTCGCTCGATGATGGCTTTCTCACGCTCTGGTCGGTAGATTTCAGCACTGGATTCACGCTTCAGGTTGCCTACCTCTCTCACCACTTGCATGCGTTGATTGAGCAGCTCCAGCAATGAGGCATCAATGGCGTCAATCTGTTTTCTTAACTCATTTAAATCTTTCACTTCGCTTTCTTCTTGAATTGGTCACTTTTTTCAAAGCTATGTGATAAACTAATACATTGACCATTGACAACCATTTTTTTAGCCAATTTTTCGACTGGAATCGCCGTTAATGGCTCCCGGCAAACAGGTATTAACACTACTTCACTTATCAGTAACCAAAAAGCTGTCCGTCAAGTGCTTGTTCTGGCACAGAGCCGAATTTTAAGACTTTTTAACACCAGAGAAAAAGCCAGTTGACCACCCGTCCCCGATCGCTGGTTTGAGGTCAAATAATTCCCTATTTTAGAACCGTTTGGCAATTTCGAAAACTAAAAAAAAGGTTTAAAAACGATGAAACAACTATTTCTCTATGGCCTGCTGATTTTTGCAATCGGCATGACCACTCCTGCTCATGCGCAGAAGAAAAAGAAAAAAGGCAAAGGAGGACCACCACCCGCAACTGCCATGGCTAAGAAGCCAAAAGGTCCTAAAAAAGTCGCTGATGCAATCAAAAAGCTACAGGCCATTGAAGGCCTTTTCACTTTCTACCGCGACTCTACCAACGGCGCACTCAAAATGGTCATTACCGAGGAACAACTCAATCAGGAGTTCATCCACTGGTTTTACATTGAAAACGGCGCATTGGAAGCAGGCGCCAACAGAGGTAGTTTCAGAGGTTCTAAAATCTTCAGAATAGAAAAGTACTATGATAAAATAGAGTTTGTAGTGGCTAACACAACCAGCTACTTTGACCCTGAAAATCCATTGAGCAAAGCGGCCAACGCCAACATCAGCGAAGGCATTGTATACAGTGGAAAAATCATGGCCGGCAGCGCCAAAGAGGGAAAATACCTGATTGATGCGGACAAACTTTTTCTCAGTGAGTCATTCGCTCCTATTGATCGTACCTACTTCAGAAGAAATCCCAATTCCTTCAAACTAGGTGCGCTGAGCAAAACCAAAAGCAAGTATGAATTGATCAAAAGCTACCCTGAAAACTCCGATGTACGGGTGAAGTATGTTTATGACAACAGAAAACCCCGTAATGGCGGCTCCAGGGCAGTTACCGATGCACGCAGTGTGAGTATCACCGCACAGCACAGTCTCATTCAGATGCCTGACAACGATTATGAGCCCCGGTTTGACGACCCCAGGGTAGGTTATTTTACCACCCAGACCAACGATATGACCACCGATGACTTCATCGCATACCGTGACTTTGTGCACAGATGGAATCTGAAGAAAAAAGATCCCGGCGCAGCGATGTCTGAGCCTGTGAAGCCCATCACCTGGTGGATTGAAAATACCACACCCTATGAATGGCGGGAAACCATCAAAGAAGCAGTGCTGGAGTGGAATAAACCATTTGAAAAAGCAGGATTCAAGAACGCGGTTGTTGTCAAAGTACAACCAGACGATGCCGATTGGGACGCTGGTGACATTCGCTACAACGTACTCCGATGGACCTCTTCACCCAGGCCTCCTTTTGGTGGCTATGGACCAAGCTTCGTCAACCCGAGAACTGGCGAAATCCTGGGAGCTGATATCATGCTGGAGTATTCCTACATTTCCAGAAGAGGTTTATCAGAAAAGCTATATACAGCCTCCAACAGCGCTATAGCAGAGGGAGAGACACACGAGGATGAACACCCATCGCATGTAGGACACCATCAGTGTGCGCTGTCAGAAAGCATGCAACTGGAAAGCTTTTTTGGCGCAACGGCCCTACAGGTCTACGGCTCGGAAGCACAATCGCTTGACGGGATGCTGAGAGAATCCATGAAGTACCTCATCATGCATGAAGTAGGTCATACCATGGGACTCAACCACAATATGAAATCAAGTCAGTTGTTCTCTCCTGCAGAGCTCTATGATCCTGTAACCATCCAGGACAAGTGTCTTACCGGCTCCATCATGGACTACCCTACTATTAACTTAAGTCCCAACCCATCAACACAGGGCCATTATTTCTCTACTGCCCTGGGACCGTATGACGAATGGGCCATTGAGTGGGGATATTCCGAGACTGACGAGGACGATTTGGATAAGATCGCTGCCCGCTCTACAGACCCAACCCTGATCTTTGGTAATGATGCGGATGACATGAGGGCGCCTGGAAAAGGGATAGACCCGAGGGTCAACGTTTTCGATATCTCCAATGATGTCATCACCTACTCCATTGATCGTATCAAGATGTCTCTGGAACTAATGCCCGAGCTGCAGTCTAAGCTGGCCCAGGAAGGTGATAGCTACATGGAGCTCCGTACTGCTTTTTACACAACGCACCGACAAATCAGCGGTTCTGCCAATAACATTGCAAGATACATTGGTGGAGTCTACGTAGACAGGGCCATGCAAGGTCAGGATGGTGCCACCAAGCCTTTTTCGCCTGTATCCTACCAGGATCAGAAGCGCGCAATGAATGCGTTGGGAAAATATGTTTTTGCACCTGATGCGTTTGCTGCCCCTGAAGGGCTTTTCAATTACCTGGCCATGCAAAGAAGAGGCTTTAATCTTGGACGTGGCACTGAAGACCCCAAACTGCATGCACGTGTATGGAGCGCTCAAATTGGTGTTTTGAGACACATCCTTCATCCCAATACCCTACAGAGAATCTCTGATTCAGAATTATACGGTAATAAATACAAATTGTCAGAATTCATGACTGACCTGAATGATGCCATCTTTAAGGCGGATGCTGGCAGAAGTGTCAACACCTACAGACAGAACCTGCAGATAGAGTACACTAAAATGTTGTTGGGTGTCATCACAGATGAAAGACGCTACGATAATCTTTCCAAATCCATGGCATTGTACAATATCAAAAAGATAGACCGGATCGCTGCCTCCACGGCTGGTAATGTATCGACCAGAGCACACCGGGAGCATCTGAAATTACTCATTGAGACTGCGCTGGATGACTAAGTAATCAGTGCAATGAAGAAACAGAACACCACTTTCCAATGAGAGAGTGGTGTTTTTTTTATTATTTCGACCCTCCTAATATCCTGGACGGCAACAGAAATATGGCTTTGATGAATTCAAAAACGCCATCTACTGCGAAGCCGAGTATTCTGAAGGGCAGTGCGATCAGCCAGATGAAGGGATAAAAGATAAGTAACAGCAAGGCCAATGGCCAGCATAAAATAAGGATGATGATCCAGAGTAAAAATTTCATAATTGTGTGAGTTTAGCCCGGCATCTGCATTAGGAAATCTATCAAAGTTCTAATGTATAAACCGGAGTTTATGACCTGGTGTCAAATCAAAAATAAAGTAACGCCTAAGAAAGTTGGCCGTTTTTGACTTAATTCCATCAAAAGCTAACCCAAAACATGATTCGGTTTTGACTTGAAATGACACTAAATAGTTTGAACGTCAAAAATCAGCTTGAGTTACAGCGCCATTTTTAAAACCTGGTAGTTGCGCATTTTGCAGCCCATAAACCCATTGATGGTAAAATCAAACAACTTCCAAAGGGGTAAATCTGTTGATTTTCAATTATTTACCAAACATTCTGATACTAAAATACCATTTTGTAAATCTGTTATCAATTCTTTTCGCAATGTGCGCCTTCTCACCTATTTTTGGCCCAAAAAAAGTGATATGTCCAGGGATAATACGGTATTTGATCTAATAGAGCAGGAAAAGCAACGACAAGTAAATGGTATTGAGTTGATTGCTTCTGAGAACTTTGCTTCGCCCCAGGTAATGGAGGCAGGAGGTAGTGTGTTGACCAACAAATATGCCGAGGGACTTCCCGGTAAGAGATACTATGGCGGATGTGAGGTAGTAGATGAAATCGAAAACCTGGCCATAGACCGAGTAAAGGAACTATTTGGTGCTACCTGGGCGAATGTACAACCGCACTCAGGTGCACAGGCAAATGCTGCGGTCATGCTGGCTTTGCTCAATGCAGGAGATAAAATCCTCGGCTTTGACTTGTCGCACGGCGGTCACCTGACACATGGTTCTACAGTGAATTTTTCTGGTAAGCTGTACCAGCCTTCTTTCTACGGCGTAGAAAAAGAAACAGGCCTGATCGACTATGACAAAGTAGCGGATACCGCTAAAAAGGAGCAGCCTAAATTACTCATCTGTGGCGCTTCTGCTTACAGTAGAGACTGGGACTATGAAGCCCTGCGATCCATTGCGGATGAAGTAGGTGCTTTGCTATTGGCAGATATTTCTCACCCATCGGGGCTCATCGCCAGAGGATTGCTCAACGACCCACTGGAGTACTGCCATGTAGTGACTACCACAACGCACAAAACCCTGCGTGGACCAAGAGGTGGGTTGATCATGATGCGTGAAGATTTTGAAAACCCTATGGGTATCAAAACACCAAAAGGCAAGACGCGAATGGTTTCTTCCTTGTTGGATTCAGGGGTGTTTCCTGGCACACAGGGGGGGCCGCTGGAGCACATCATCGCGGCAAAAGCAGTAGCCTTTTGCGAAGCATTGACCGATGAGTACATGCAATACATCCTTCAGGTTCAGAAAAACGCCAAGAAAATGGCTGAAGCTTTCGTATCAAAAGGGTATGATCTCATTTCCAAAGGCACAGACAATCACCTGATGCTGATCGACCTGAGATCTAAAGGCATCAATGGAAAAGAAGCTGAAAAAGCATTGGGTCTGGCAGACATTACCGTGAATAAAAACATGGTGCCATTTGACGATAAGTCACCTTTCACCACTTCAGGTTTCCGCGTGGGAACAGCTGCAATTACCACCCGTGGACTGAAAGAGGAAGACATGGGCAAAATAGTGGACTTCATCGATGATGCATTGATGAACAAAGATGATGAAAACAAGCTGGCAGGAATCAAAAATGACATCAACGGCTGGATGAGCCAGTTTCCGCTCTTTCAGTATTGATATTTAGACATTAGAAGCTAGACGTTAGATTTTAGTCCTTAGACAGACAAAAGAACAAAGAACAAGGACAAAAGACCGGGTTGCGAAGACCGGGTCGCGAAGACCGAGTCGCGAAGACTTTTGCCGTTGCCGAGTGTTTTCACCGAGCGTCGGCCGCCGGGTGCCGGACCACGGCAACTTTTCTGTTGGTGCCTGTGCGGCGCGGCAAGCACACAATAGGGGCACGGTTGAAACACTGGTTGACAAAGTAAGAATAGCATCTAAAGTCTAGCGTCTATTAATTAACAATTAAGCATAAACTCATGCCATTAGATCAGATAGGAGATGTAGAAGAAGAAGAGGAAATGTCCTTTTTGGACCACCTGGAGCAACTCAGATGGCACTTGATACGCGCATTGATTGCGATTGGTGTAGTGACTGCGCTGGCGTTTCTATTTCCTAATTTCCTGTTTCAAACGATCATTTTTGCTCCGGCTAAAACAGATTTCTGGACCTTTCAGATGTTTTGTAACCTGGGACAGATGGTAGGTGTAGACAGCTTCTGCATCGATGAACTGGATTTTGAATTACAGAGCAGAAAGCTCTCAGGTCAGTTCATGATGTACATTACCGCGTCATTCGTCTCCGGCCTGATCGTTGCCTTCCCTTACCTGGTATGGGAAATTTGGCGATTCATCAGGCCAGGACTTTATATCAATGAAAAAAAGGCGACCAGGGGTGCTGTGTTTTATGTCTCCTTACTGTTTGCACTGGGGATTTCATTTGGTTATTTCATCATATCCCCTATCTCAGTCTATTTCTTTGCAGGGTTCTCACTGGACCCTTCCATCAAGAATGACTTTGACATTGTAAGCTATGTCAGCACGTTGATCACCATTGTCCTCGGTAGCGGTTTCTTGTTTCAGCTACCCATGGCGATCCTGTTCTTATCCAAAGCCGGTGTCGTCACACCCGATCTGCTCAAGAAGTACAGAAGACACGCCATTGTTGCCATTCTGATCATCGGGGCTTTGATCACACCTCCAGATCCGTTCAGTCAGGTTTTTGTGGCTCTCCCGCTATTCACACTGTATGAGATAGGTATCATCATTTCTGCAAGGATTTATAAGCGCAAGCTTGCACAAGAAACGGCAGTGGCCACACAAGAGTAAGCTGGAAAAAGTAGATCTGAGCAAAAGAATTTGCTAATGACAGGCTCCTTTTGTAACGAATCTTTGTTCTTTTGCTGCAAGACTTAACCCGGGATATACAATAGCCGATCTATTGTATTGCATTGACCGGGTTCAAAAATTGAATACATGGGAAAGAAAATTGCAATTGGTGGAGACCACGCGGGCTATGCTTACAAGACCCAGCTGGTTGAATACCTCCGGTCACAAGGACATGAAGTTGAGGACTTTGGACCATTCTCGGCGGACTCCGTGGACTATCCTGATTTTGTACACCCGGCGATGACCTCTATAGAAGAAGGTCGCAATGAAATGGGTATCCTCATTTGTGGAAGTGGCAATGGCGTCAACATGACTGCCAACAAGCACCAGGGTATCAGGTCTGCGCTGTGCTGGAACACTGACCTCGCCGCACTGGCCCGTCTGCACAACAATGCCAACGTGATATGCTTTGCGGAGCGATTCATTTCTTATCATTATGTCCAGCAAATGGCGGATATCTTCCTCAGCACGGAGTTTGAGGGTGGCAGACACCAGCGGAGAGTAGGTAAAATCAGTTGCTGACCCTTCGGTAGTAGCCGGGGTAACCAGGGATGATCGCAAACTGTTTTTGGAGTGCAGGAATTTTCACAAAAACTTCTTCCATGACGCCTTCCAAATCCACAATCATCTCCGGTGTGTCTTTGTCAATGGCCGTTTTGATCCTGATCAGGTTGTCATAGTACGCTGTTTCCGTAAACAGCTGTTGACTGATCGTCCAATTCACAAAAGGAGTTGCCGTAGTTGCTTTTTGATAGGCCGTTATGTCATTACCCAGTACCAAAAGTTTCCGGTCGTGCAGGATCACAGGCGCTTCTTGCTGGACAAAGTATTTCGCCTCATTTTGAAGACTGTAGTCATAGGAATATCCTCTCAACAGCACAAGGATTACGATGATTGACAAGTTGAGGGACTCCTGATATAGTACATTCCTAATCAAGAGGAACAGGTGCACCATGAAAAAGGCCACAATCGGCATCATGAAAATCCAGGAAAAATAGGCTTTCTCTACCGTTACCAACATCATCAGTCCACAGCCGGCCAGTAAAAAAAGCTGGGCCTGTATAAACTTGAGTTGAAAGTTGGCATATTTTCCCTTCAGGTAGACGATTGCCATTGCGGTGGCGACCAGCAAAAAGGGAAAAACCAGGATGAGGATTACTTTCCAGTTGCCAAAATAGTTGAGCCGCTCTACTTTCCATAAGGAGTATAAGTAAAAGTCGAGAAATCCTCCCAGCGCTTCCATGAAATAGGCATAGCTGGCAGCGAGCATAAGCATAAGTAAAAAGCCCACCGTCATCAACATCAATCTCCTGGGCAGGGAATTAGAAAAAACCACGAGGATGACCAAAAATGTAAAGAACAACACCACACAGGGCAGGTATAGCAGGGAGGCAATTCCCAGGTAAATACCAGTACCCATGAAGAGTTCATCCTTTGTTTGATTGTCAATTCTCTTGAAAATATTGCTCAGCGCCAGTAAGACAAAGGTCAATGCCAGCAATGCTGGTGACAGCGTGAGGAAGTCAAAATGAAAAGCCGTAAACAGGACATAGCAATAAGCAGGAATATAAGTTCCTTCACTATATGCCTTATTGATCAGCAGCAAATTATTGAAGATGACTGCCTGAATGAACACCAAAACAGCTGCCAGTACCATGGATCCCTGCAAACTCCTACCAAATAACAGGTCAAACCCCTGAAAAACCCCACCAGCCAGCGGCCCGATGTAGTCATATACCTCTTTGTACAGGATGTCTCCCCCACTGAGTTGCTCTCCTATCAGCATCCAGCGAAAGGCAGTCACTGTAGGGATAAGCTCCTCCATGAAAAAAGGGATTCTCAGCCCTATCAATGCCAATAATACAAAGATGAGCCTGTAAGGATCATTGAGTCTGAATAATGCGATCAAATTGCTTGACTGTTTCCTGAGATGTTATGCGGCCGAAATTACAGATATCTGATCAAAAATCATATTAAACCAAGATAACGCGATGTAGTTAAAGTTATTTGTATGACTGTACCGGGTTAAAGTCTATATTTGCAGTTATATGGATAGCAAGAGGCAGCAAAAGTATGGGAAGCTGATCCAGAAGGATATCAGCGAGATTTTAAGGCTCCATTTCAGTCAGTTGTACAAAGGTGGGTTGGTTACCGTTACGCTGGTCAAAATGTCACCCGACCTAGGGCTGGCCAGGATTTATCTAAGCTTACTCGGCGTCAAAGACATTGATCTGTTTTTTGAGGAGCTGGAAGACAAAAAATCCGAAGTTCGGAAGATCCTTGGCAATAAGATTGGCAAGCAGGTGCGCAAAATCCCTGAGCTGGCTTTCTACCATGACAACATTGAAGAAGAAGCAAGACGCGTTGACAGACTCATTGATAGTTTAGACATTCCACCCGAAACTGATCCAGAGTGAACTTTCCGCTACTAGTTGCCAGACGTTATTTTTTATCCAAAAAGAAAAAGAACTTCATCAACGTCATTGCCATCATCTCCATGCTGGTAGTAGCGGTGGGAACGGCAGCTTTGATCATTTCACTATCGGTATATAATGGGTTGGAAGATGTGCTGAAAAACGTTCACAGTAACTTTGATCCAGACCTGAAAGTGGTACCTGTAAAGGGAAAATCGTTTGGAGACTCTACCGTAGAACTCCAGACACTGCGGAAAATAGCCGGCATCCGGGACCTCTCTGCGGTCATCGAAAACAAAGCACTCATCAAGTACAAGAACAGTCAGAAATTTGTCACCGTCAAAGGGGTAGATAAGGACTATTTCGAGACCCACAAGATGGGCAAGCTGATCCTGGAAGATGAATATCAGCTGGAAAAAGACAATACAAGCTTTGTCATTATGGGCATTGGCGTCAAATACAGACTAGCCGTAGGGGCTGATGCCAATGTAGTGCCCATCTCCTTGTACTATCCCAAAAACATCACGAAGCTGACAGTTCGCAGGGACCAGCTTTATAACATCAAAAGCGCATTGCTCGGTGGGACATTTGCCCTGGAGCGGCAATACGATGAGCACTACGTTTTCCTTTCTACGCGCAGTGCAAGAGAGCTTTTCTCCTATGAAGACAGGTATTCTTATCTTGAGATCAATCTCGAAGAAGATAGCGACAGATCGGCAATCATCTCTTCGCTCCAAAGTCAGCTCGGAGCTGAATTTAAGGTATTGACCCGCGAACAAATACACTCAGGCCTCTATCAGATCCTCAAAATTGAGAAGATCATCGTGTTTATCATCCTCTCACTGATCGTGTGCATCGCCTCTATCAACATCTATTTTTCGCTATCCATGCTGGTACTGGACAAGAAAAAGGATGTCACCATTTTATATACCATGGGCGCCACCAGTCAGCTGATACAAAAGATCTTCCTGTTTGAAGGAGCCATTATCACCTTTGCAGGATTAATCAGTGGTCTTTTCCTGGGCCTGACTGTCTCATTTGCTCAGCTGCAATTTGGGTTCATCAAGATGAGTGCTGAATCTGCGCTTAGCCCTGCCTATCCGGTGAAGATAGAATTGAACGACATATTGTATACCGTTATATGCATTATCTGCATTACTTTGGTGGCTTCTTTACACCCTGCCAGGCTTGCCTCCAAGTCGTTCTCAGGCAGTGAACTATAAATTTTCACGAATTATAGCAATTCGTTAATCAATCTTGGTGATTTTTTGACTGGTTTTTGGTTAATTTGATGCTCGCTATTTTTTAAAAGTACTAAAAGCATGAATGTCTCTCCGGATAGCCCTTTTCAGATCATATACTCGCTTTTTGAGCACGAGTACCTGGGGTATTTGTTTGAGTCCTTTGTGATACAATTGGACGAGAAGGGAAGGCTCACTTTTTCGCATCAGAACATCTCTTCAAAGAATGCCAAAGAGTTTGCCTGCAGACTGGATGACAGTGACTATGAGTTGATCCGTCTGATGGATTCCATGCAACAGGATGCGGTGGTGCAGCATTTTCAAAAAAAGCGGATCAAAGCCAATGAGTTCTTCCTCAAGACCTATGACAAAGACAAGGGCAACAAGCTCCTGCAAAATGAAATAGCCACCTACCTGGGTAACCGAAGGTCTAAAATCCTCCCGTTACTCAAGGACAAAATGCTCTTTGAAATGGGCAATGATGGAGAACCCGCGTGGAAGCAGATAGAAGTGATGAAAGAACCAGCGACCATTCTCTTTCACTTCATGAGAAATGAGGAAAATACCCATTACTTCCCCACGCTGAAGCACAATAATGAAAAACTCATTTTTCAATACAATAACAGCTACATCGTCTGTGATCAGCCGGCCTGGCTGGTGTGTGAGGGCAAGCTGTATCACTTTGAAAAAGATGTAGATGGCAAGAAACTCAAGCCTTTTCTCAACCGCAAATTCATTGTCATCCCTAAGAATGTAGAAGATACCTATTACCACAAATTTGTGGCGCAAATCGTCTCCTCTTTCAATGTTTTTGCCAAGGGATTTGACATTGTCACAGAACACATAGAGCCTACAGCCATCCTGAATTTCTCTGAACTCGCCAGTGTGGTCTCAGAATCCACGCTTTTTGGAAAAGTGGACAAGAAACAAGAGGAAGAAGAGGGCAAGATCCTCTTTGAGCTGGCGTTTATGTACGGCAGTGAGCAATACAAGGCAGACACTTTGAAAAGTGTGAATGTAAGTGTAGAGAAGCAGGGGGAGTCCTATACCTTCCACCGGATCATTCGCAAAACTGAGCGGGAAAAAGAAGTCCTCAACTGGCTCAAAGAATCGGGGTTGCCGATACGAAACTCGCGGGTCACCCTCTCAAAAGGAAAAGCCTTTACATGGATCAACCTGCAGAAAGATATCTTGGATAAGATGGGGATCACACTCCGTCAGCTCAACAGCAACAAAAAGAAATACTTCCTGGGCGAGACCTCTATCAAACTGGACATCATTGAAGGTATCGACTGGTTTGACATCAAGGCCATCGTCAAGTTTGGCGAGTTTGAGATTCCTTTCATGGACATACGGAAGCTGATCCTGGGCAAAAAGCGGGAGATCAAACTTCCCAACAATGAAATGGCCGTGATCCCTGAAGCCTGGTTTACAGAGTACTCAGAGCTCTTTGCTTTTGCGGAGACACAGGAAAAAAGCAATGAACTGCGTCTCAAGAAGCATCACCTCGCGCTGGTGCAGGAACTGAGCAATGGCAACCTGGCCAATGTAACGATGAGCCGTAAACTGGAGCAGCTCCGCGAGTTTACGGAGATCGAAGATTTTCCGATGCCTGCTACCTTCAAAGGCGAGTTGAGGCCTTATCAAAAGGCGGGTTTCAACTGGCTGCGTTTTCTGGATCAGTACAATTTTGGTGGCTGCCTGGCGGACGACATGGGTCTGGGAAAAACCGTACAGACCCTGGCGATGCTACAAGCGCAAAAGGAGGATGGTTCTGCAGGTGCTAACCTGCTGGTGATGCCTACTTCCCTGATCTACAACTGGGAAATGGAGGCCCGCAAGTTTACCTCTAACCTGAAGATACTGGTGTATACGGGCACACAGCGACAAAAGGATGCAGAGCAATTTGCCAACTATGACCTGGTCTTGACTTCCTATGGTATTGTTCGACTGGACATCAATGTACTGGAGCAATACTACTTCAACTACATCATTCTGGATGAATCTCAGGCCATCAAAAACCCGACCAGCAATATCGCCAAGGCGGTGAAGCAGCTGAAGTCGAGAAGGAAATTAATCCTTACAGGAACGCCAATTGAGAACAGCACGCTGGACCTTTGGTCGCAGATGTCGTTTGTCAACCCGGGATTACTGGGCAACGAGGGATTCTTCAAGAAGGCCTTCCTCACACCTATAGAGAAAAATGGTGATGTCCGCAAAAGCTCAAAGCTGCATGCGATGATCAAGCCATTTATTTTGCGCAGAGACAAATCTCAGGTAGCTACAGAACTCCCTGAAAAGGTGGAAAATGTACAGTATTGTACCATGAGTACCATGCAGCAGGAGTTCTATGATCAGGAGAAGTCATTTTTCAGGAACAAGATCATTGATACCATTTCGGCAGACGGCCTGAAGGCCTCACAGATGATCCTGCTACAAGGTCTTACGCGCCTGCGACAGATCGCCAATCACCCCAAGATGGTAGACCCGGCCTATATGGGGGATTCGGGTAAGATGGAAGACATCACCCACATGCTGACCAATGCACTGAGCAAAGGGCATAAGATCTTGGTTTTTAGCCAGTTTGTAAAGCACTTAACCCTCATCAGTGAATACCTGCAGCAGCAGAAAATAGACTTTGCCTATCTGGACGGCAGTACCAAAGACAGGGCTGCCCAGGTCACAAGATTCCAGGAAGAAGATGACCTCAAGATCTTCCTGATTTCACTCAAGGCCGGTGGGGTTGGCCTTAACCTTACCAAGGCAGACTATGTATTCCTCCTGGACCCGTGGTGGAACCCTGCCATAGAAGCACAGGCAGTTGACCGCGCTCACCGTATAGGCCAGGAAAACAGGGTCTTTACCTACAAATTCATCTCAAAGGGCACAGTGGAAGAGAAAATTCTGCTATTGCAAAAAGCAAAACTAAAGCTGGCCTCTAACCTCATCAACATAGAAGAAGGGTTTGTCAAAAGCTTATCGGAAGACGATATCAAATCTATCCTGAGTTAAGAGCTTGTTTAAAAACCTTATTTGCTGATAACCAATATCTTGTGAACCATAGTCTTGCATTCTTTTTAAACAAGCTCTAAGGGTATACCCAAACCGGGATGTTGATACAGATACCAACTCTTATTTTGTAGGTGATAAACACCCACCGCACGTGAGGTCTTGAACTTGCAGTCACCGGGAAATGCTTCGCCGGGAAACATTTTTTTAGTATCTTAAGAATTATATTTTCTTCTTGCAGACTGGGGTGAACGCCCGGGTCTATCAATTTGTTAACACAGCATGACAAATTTCCAATACAGGCATTTTGTTTTCTTTTTCATACTCTTCCTTGTTGTTTCCACAGCAAAGGCCCAGGCTCAACAGTTTGGTTTTGTCATGCCCGAGAAGCAAAAAAGAATCGTCATTCCCTTCAAGGAATATAATAACCTGATTGTCATCCCTGTCACCGTCAACAAGTCCCTTACCATGGATTTCATCGTAGACACGGGGGTACAAAATGCCATCCTCACAGAGAAACTATTTGGCGACCTCCTCCAACTCAATTACCAGAGAAAAATTACCATCGCAGGCCCCGGACTGATTGATTCTGTCACGGCATTTATTGCAGGTAATGTGGTCTTGGATCTGCCAGGAGGTGTCACTGCGAGTAATCGTTCGCTATTGGTATTGGAAACGGATTATCTCCAACTCAAAAACAACATGGGGGCAGAGATATATGGCATCATCGGTTATGAGTTGTTTAGCAGGTTCATTGTGGAGATCAACTATGATCAAAAAAACCTGGTCCTTCACAACCCCCGCCTTTTCAAGAAAAGAGCATATATGAGGGAGATTCCGCTGGACGTCTCCAGAACCAAACCCTATATCAATACAACCATTGGCTACGAGGGGCGGTCGTCTGTGGATAGCATACGGCTGATGGTAGATTCCGGGGCCAGTCATGGACTGTTGCTGGACCCCGAAGAAGACAAAAGTATCATGATCCCGTCTAAGACCATTAAAACCAATCTGGGGAAGGGTCTGGGTGGCAGCATAGATGGTAAGCTGGGCAGAATACGGGAGTTTAATTTTGAGAGCCTGTCTTTCAGGGAGGTGATCGCCTCGTTTCCTGACCCTGGCATCTACAATAAGAACATCAAGCGCGGAGCCAGAAGCGGGACACTTGGAGGGGAAATTCTAGGCAGAATCAATCCCATCTTCGACTACATGAATGGCTACATCTACTTTTACAAAGGCCGGCGGTATAAGCATTCTTTCAAGTATGACATGAGCGGCATGAATATCTCTGCATATGGCCCCGGACTGGAACTGGCCATCATCAACAGTGTACGTGTTGGATCACCGGCAGCGGAGGCAGGCATCAAAAGCGGAGACATTATCAAGAAGATCAATGGTGAATCCATCGAAAATATCACACTGACAAAAATCTTCACTGTTCTTCGCAGAAAAGAAGGATTCAGGATCAGAATGAAAATTGTGCGGAACGGCATAGAACTGAAAAAGTGTTTCCGGCTGCGTGAGCTGATTTAATTTTGGTGAAGATCTCCGAGATTCCTCGTAAATTGCACCTTGTAAGGTGATATTGCTATTTCATGGACATTGCACATTTGCCCCGAAACAAGTACCTATGGGCTTCTTTCCTGATTCTTTTACTATCAGCACTTTTGATCAATCTGGGCATCGTAAGCCTCCAGTTTGAAGAGCCGAGGCGAGCCATTGTGGCGATGGAGATGGAACTCACCGGTGAGTACATCGTGCCCAAAATCAATGGCTTTTTTTACTACAACAAGCCCCCGATCTTCAACTGGGTCATCATCTTCTTTTCCAGAATTTTCGGTCACATGGAGGAGTGGGTCGTAAGACTCCCTACCGTTTTGTCCCTCCTGGCAATTGCAACAACTCACTTTTTTGTCATCAGGAAAAAAATTGATTTCCAGACGGCTGTGCATAGCTCCCTGATCTTTGTGACCACTACCAATATCTTGTTCTATTTCTCCTTTCAAGGGGAAATTGACATGTTTTTCTCACTCATCGTCTATTTGCAGGTCATCTGCCTTCTCCACTATTTCGAAAAAGAACGCTATTTTGAGTTGTTCATTTTCAGCTACCTCCTGACGGGAGTGGGCGTACTGACCAAGGGCATTCCATCGCTGGCCTTCCAGTCCATTACGATCCTTACACTGTTCCTGTATCACCGACGATTCAAAGCCCTGTTTTCTATCTGGAACTTTGTAGGTATCGGGTTAATGGTGGCCATCATTGGAGGCTATTTTTACAGGTACAGTCTGACAACAGATCCCCTGCCAATGATTACCAGATTGATTACAGAGTCTTCCAAAAGGACTGCTGCAGAGGAGAGTTTTCTCAGCTCTGTGATCAACTTATACAAGTTTCCCCTACTACTATTTACCATGATGCTGCCATGGTCGCTCTTGCCATTGTCCACCCGATTGAAAACGGCATGGTCATCGGCCTGGCAGATCACCTGGTTTCGCTATGCGGTTTTATTTGTGGCGGCCAACATCATTATTTACTGGCTATCGCCGGGAGCACGGGACCGCTACCTGTACATGTTCGTCCCGTTTATTGGCGTAATCATCTCCGTGCTTTTTATCAAAGGTCCGGGAAGACTCATCAACTGGGCGATTTTGTTATTTGCGAGTATTTTTTTAGCAGGAGCGTTTGCCATTCCCTTTCTTTCCAAAGAGTTGCCGCTATGGCATAACCTGTTGGTAGCTGGCTATGTGTTCCTGGTTGCTGGCGTGTTCTTATTTCTCTATTTCAAATATCAACGATACCGGCTATTTCAGCTTGCCTGCTTCCTGCTGCTGATCAGGGTCGCCTTTGATTTGCTGATATTCCCTACGAGGGTCTATGAAAGCCCTACCAATGAACCAGTGGCACTGGAACTGGCCAACTACGACCTGGCGGGCTTTGTGGAAGAACCAACAGCACTTACCGTTTTTAACCCCATTATCCAACAAGAGGTAGACATCCCGCTGGTCAATCACGTTCCATACCAACTTTCTTACTACTACAGCCGACAAAGTCAAAAAGTACTACGACATCTGACTGCTGAAGATCGTGATGGTTTTTATATTTGTCCTATAGGAAAATTTGAACCGACTCAACAACGCATTGCCCTGGATACCATACCAATGAGTGGCAGGCGGACAGACTATATCCTGTATCAGTTTGAGAAGAAATAGGTGCGATGACAGATGTGACCATTGTGGGAGGAGGACTTGCGGGCCTGATCAGTGCCATTCAACTAAGAAAGGCTGGCTACAGTGTGGCCCTTTTCGAAAAAAAGCAATATCCTTTTCACAGAGTCTGCGGGGAGTACATCTCCAATGAAGTAAGGCCATTTTTGGAGCGAAACGATTTGTTTCCTGCTAAGGCCAACCCGTCGGCTATTTCTACTTTCTGGCTCACTGCCACCAACGGCAAAAAAGCAGTGCTACCGCTTAAGTTGGGCGCTTTTGGTATCAGCCGCTTTGCTTTTGATCTGTGGCTCTATGAAAAGGCCTGTGACCTGGGCGTTACCTGTCATACTGGAGAGACCGTGGCAGACATCGATTTTCAGGACGGGCACTTCCAAATACAAACAGTCAAGGGGCTGGCGCTGGAGTCCCGGTATGTGGTTGGCACCTTTGGCAAACGATCCATGCTGGACAAGCAACTGAAGCGGTCTTTCATGACTAAAAAATCGCCTTATGTTGGGGTGAAATATCATATTGCCACCAGCTTCCCCGATGATGTAATTGCATTGCATAATTTTCAGGACGGCTACTGTGGCATCAGCAAGATAGAAGGCGATACTTATAATCTTTGCTACCTCAGCCACCGTAATAATTTGCGGAAAAATGGGGGTATCAAGGCAATGGAAGAATCGGTGATGTGGAAAAACCCCCACCTGAAATCCATTTTTCAAAATGCTGATTTCCTCTTTGACAAACCCGAAGTCATTAATGAGATTAGTTTTGAACGCAAGGAACCAGTCAATCACCATATCCTGATGGCGGGAGACTCAGCAGGCCTGATTACACCACTGTGCGGCAACGGCATGGCGATGGCCATCCATGGTGCTAAAATCGTCAGTGAGATCCTCATCAAATACCAACTCCGGGACCGTGAACTGATTGAAAAAGAATATACTGCCGCCTGGGAAAAGCAGTTCCGCGGCAGACTGTGGGCCGGTCGCCAGATCCAGCGCCTTTTTGGCTCAGACAGCTTGAGCAATGTCGCCGTCAACCTCGCAAGGTATGCCAAGCCCCTCGCCAGCAGACTGATAGAGCAAACGCATGGGGAGGAATTTTGATTTTAGATTTTAGACGCTGGAGTTTAGATTTTTCAGAGCAAAGATTAAAGACTTAAGACTAATGGACGCCTGTTACCTCACTCATTCCCGGAAACAATTCTTTAAATATCCTCAAAGCCCTCTGATAGCAGAAATATTTTAGTCTCAAAAACTAAGACCTTCGTACTGCT
>ERZ1740068.245-NODE-245-length-31126-cov-9.375205_pt1 | contig 31126 bp, 26 predicted proteins | sample MGYA00581735_ERZ1740068 | MGnify/ENA primary metagenome ERZ1740068 (study PRJEB43018, sample SAMN04849740) | marine metagenome | isolation source: floating plastic debris | place: Pacific Ocean | collected 2008-08-30 | study: EMG produced TPA metagenomics assembly...
CGACGGTGTTATGTCGTAGAAAATTACGGCTGTTACTACGAAGTTTCCTCAGCTGCCAACTGCTTGTCATACAGTTCTTTGTAAACACCGTTCGATGCCAGGAGCGACTCATTAGTCCCCGCTTCAATCATTTTCCCATCGTCCAGCACAATGATCTTATCTGCCAACTTGGCGGAAGAAACACGGTGTGAGATAATGATTGAAGTTCTGTTTTTCATGATCTGACTCATGCTGTTGAGGATGGTGTTTTCCGTCTTGGTATCCACGGCCGATAAACTATCATCAAGGATTAAAATCTGAGGATCTTTAGCGATGGCACGTGCAATGGAGAGGCGCTGTTTCTGTCCACCGGACAAGGTAATTCCCCGTTCGCCCAGCTCGGTCTCAAAACCTTCCGGGAAGCGGTTGATGTTTTCCAGCAGATCGGCATCTTCTGCGGCTTTGAGCACTTCTTCCATGCTCAGCTCCTGCTTACCAAACGCGATGTTGTTTTTGATGCTGTCAGAAAACAGGAATACATCCTGAGGGACATAACCTATCTGGCTTCTGAGGGAAGACAAGTCATAAGCCCTGATGTCGTGACCATCGATGGTGATGTTGCCAGATGACACATCATACAACCGGGCAATCAGGTTGGCAATGGTACTTTTACCTGAGCCGGTAGTCCCAATGATAGCGATGGATTCGCCAGGATTCACCTCAAAGTTGATGTCTTTCAACGCTACAATGCCAGAATCCTCATATGTGAAACCCACTGAATTGAAAGAGATGGCGCCTTTGATGTCCTTCACCAGATCTTCCGTACTGACGATGTCATTCTTCGTTTCCAGGAATTCATTGATTCTTTTTTGAGAGGCTGCAGCACGCTGTATGATGCTGATGATCCATCCCAACGAGGTGACCGGCCAGGTCAGCATGTTGACGTAGATGATGAACTCGGCAATCACTCCGGTACTGATTTGTCCGTTGAGCACTTCCAGCGATCCGCCATAGACGGTGAGAATCACGCTTAGACCAATCAACCCCATGATCAAAGGAAAGAAGAGTGCGTTGACAAATGCCAGACTCAGCGATTTGGTTTTATAGTCGTTGCTTTCTTTGGTAAAATCTTCATAAGTAGACTCTTCCCTTACGAAAGCTTTGATGACTCTGATACCTGAAAAAGATTCCTGTACAAACGTAGACAGTCCTGAAAGACTACGCTGAATCTCTTCTGATCTTTTATTGATGATGTTGTTGACAAAATAAATGCTCAGCGATAGCAGCGGTAGTGGAATCAGCGCATACAACGTTAGTTTGGCATTGATGGAGAACATGAACGGAATCACCATCAGAAACAAGGTAAACAGGTTGATGCCGTACATGATGGCGGGTCCGATGTACATTCTCACGCGGCTGACATCTTCCGAAATGCGGGCCATTAAATCTCCTGTATTATTTTTTCTGTAGAAGCTTGTGGGCAAGCTTTGGTAGTGATAATAGATTTCATTTTTTAGGTCATATTCAATGTTTCGGGACATGACGATGATTGTTTGTCTCATAAAAAACATGAAAATCCCACGTAGCAAAGCGGAAATTAGGATCATCCCGGCGAGGATAATGACACTGGAGGCGAACATCGAATAAGTGCCTTCCTGCAGACCAAAACCATCAAAAACCTGATAAATATCAAAGCTGCGATAAATGAGATTAAACGAATATCTTACAACCACAGCCGGTGCAATACCAAATATATTAGCGATAATGATGAAGATTGTTCCGAAAATCAAATGATATTTGTACTTACGGAAGTATTTATTGATGTGTGCTAAATCTTTCACAACAGTTAAAACGAAGAGGTTCTTAAATAGTTATTTAATTCAAAAAAAAGTATTTTTGCGACTTTGTTTTTCCAACAGAAAAACAATATTAACAACAACCTTAAGCACATTAATCTATGATGGTAACCCAGGAAAAAGCCCAAGCGAAAACATCACTGTTTGACCAGATGCAAAATCTGGAACACGAACAAATTGCTTTTTGTTCAGACAAAGATACTGGATTAAAGGCGATCATTGGCATTCACAACACAGTCTTAGGACCAGCAATGGGTGGTACCAGGATGTGGCACTACACAGATGAGCAAGCTGCGATCAGAGACGTGTTGAGACTGTCTCGCGGCATGACCTTCAAAAATGCGATTGCCGGCCTCAACATTGGCGGTGGAAAGGCAGTGATCATTGGCGACGCCAGGAAGTTGAAAAGCGAAGCTTTGATGCGTCGTTTTGGTAAGTTTGTGGATAGTCTGGGTGGTATTTACTGGACTGCTGAGGATGTGAACATGAGTACCCGTGACATGGAGTGGGTCAATATGGAGACAGATTTCGTCACCGGACTGCCCATCAGTATGGGAGGAAGTGGCGACCCATCGCCTGTGACTGCCTATGGTGTTTACCTGGGGATGAAAGCAACGGCTAAAAAAGTCTACGGATCAGATAGTCTGGAAGGCAAAAAAATTGTCGTACAGGGAGTGGGTAATGTAGGAACTTACCTGGTAGAAAGATTGGTAAAGGAAAATGCGCAGGTGTTTGTTTCCGACATCTTTGAAGATAAGCTCAAAGCGATTACTGATGCTTACAAAGTACAGGTGATCGATCAGAAAGAGGTTTATACATTTGATGGAGACATCTATGCACCATGTGCACTGGGGGCCACACTGAATGGGCAGACCATTCCTGATATGAGGTATAAAATTGTAGCAGGAGGCGCCAATAATCAGTTGGACGAAGAGATCAGAGACGGGCAGCGTTTGATAGAGCAAGGCATCACGTATGCACCCGATTTCCTGATCAACTCTGGTGGTATCACCAATGTATATTATGAGCAGCAAGGTAACTACAACAGGGACCGTGTTTTTGCTCAGACAGAGCGCATCTATGATATATGTCAGGACGTATTGGCACATGCTGAGTCCAATAGCATCACATCACAGGAAGCGGCCATGGACCTTGCTAAAAAGAGGATTGAAGACATCGGAAAGATCAAATTGACTTTCTGAAACAAATAAAAAGAAAAGTAGTTTTTTGAAATTATGCTGAACAGGAGGATACTTAGGGTGAAAGCAATGCAGTCGTTGTATGCTTTTCATCAGATGAAAGAGGCAAACAAAGAGGTCGTCAGAAATATGCTGGCAGACAGCTATGCCCCGGATCTGAATGCTAACGAGTTACCTGATAAGGAAGCCCTTGACAGAGACAAGCAGGCAGCACTCGGTGTCTATGATGCGTTTTTTAAAAAAGCTCAAAGTGAAGCCTCTGAGTCAACAGACAAAGAGATCATCAGCAACGTCAATCATCACCTGTCAAAGTACCACACAATGGTGTCGGAGGACGTTGCTGCTGCCAAAAAGCACATGTTGCACGAGGTAGACCAGATTTTTAATACTTACCTGAAGTTGTTGTTACTGGCTACTGAATTTTTGGCCCTCGATCAGCGCGACGCAGCCAAAAAAGCGACCAACAGGCATCGGGTGCACCTGGGTAAGAATAATATCAGCAAAAATCCGTATTTCCTCGGCTTCGAAGACTTCAAGACTTTTGACCTGCAGGTAATCAGAAAAAGTGTAAGCTGGGAGAACCACCAGGACGAGCTCAAGTCGTGGTACAAGGACCTGAAGAATAACGATGAGCTATTCCAGAACTACCAGCAGTTGGATAGCCCTACGGATGAGCAGCACCTTGAGGTCATGAATTATGTGCTCAAGAACATGCCTTTCAAGAAGGAGAATGTGAAGCTTTTCATGGAAGGCGAAGACCTGCACTGGTCTGAAAACAAGACCATCATCAAAAGTTTGATCAATAAAACGATCAAGTCTTATGACCCGGACAGCGAGGAGAAGTATCGCCTGATGGAGGTCAATAAAAATGAAGAGGATGATATCCCGTTCTTCAAGTTTCTGTACTCAGAGACGATTGACAAAGACGAAGAATTTGAAGACATCATTGCCAACCGGGCCAAGAACTGGGAGGTAGATCGCATGGCGACCATTGATAAGATCATTCTGAAGATGGCTTTGACAGAAATGATCAACTACCCGGGTATTCCTACCAAAGTAAGTATCAACGAGTACATTGAGCTATCCAAGAACTACAGTACCCCAAAGAGTAAGCAGTTCATCAATGGTGTGCTGGATGTTCTGGCAGAAGACCTCACCAAAGATGGCGTCATCAAGAAAAGCGGACGCGGGTTGATTGATAATAAGTAGGTGAGAGACTGGAAATCGTAATTTCCGTTGAAACTTATGGGCTACGCTATATGAGAGATAAGTCCTTCGAAGAGTGCGGACTTTTGGTTTTTTAGCCTGAGTAACTTAAAAGGGCGTTAAAATCGTTATCTTTATAAGGATATGGAAGCAGTAGATATAAAAACAAAGTTAAAGTATCTCATAGACCAAGAAGATGATATTGGATTATTAGCGTCTATTATTACTTGTTTAGAAAGAGGACTAGATCCTGTTTTGCAAGAAAAATTGACCTCCAGAGCACTGAAAGCTGAAGAGGATATTAAAGCTGGAAGAGTACATACTAGAGCTGAAGCTGAGAAGATGCTACGTTCGCGTCTTGGTTTATGAAGGTAATCTATACCGACCAGGCTATTGACAGTCTGGAAGAAGCCATCAAGTTTTTAAGAGAAAAACAGAAACTCCCACCTGCGAAAATTGATTCCATCATTACCCAACTATTTGATCGAGCCGACAGTCTTTCGGAAAATCCGCGTTCCGGGCCATATGAAGAGTACTTAGAACACCTGGGTGAAGGTCATAGAAGAATAGTGGAAGGACACTTTAAGATTATTTACAAGATGTATTCGGATTACATAAAGATTGTAGATTTCTTTGATACCCGTCAAGACCCAGATAAAATGCGAAGATGATTTAGTTTGTTTTTGTATCCCTTAGCCTGTCAACGCTAATTTACCATAAATCTGTCTTCCAACAAGTATAGACACATACTCATCCCCGCACCGCCCCGGCCAACACCGCCTGCTGAAACTCAGAAACCCTGACAGACAACTGCTCCAAATCCACCTCGTTAGCCGTGCCCAGATCAAGCAAGTGGAAGGTGACCATGGGTTTGAAACCTTCGAAATAGTCCAGCACCACCGCATTGTAGAGTACCCGGCAGTTTTTGCCAGCGCCTTCAATCAATTTGTACACGCCTTTTTCTATGTCAATGGTAGTGGCATGCATACTCTGCAGCTTTCCTTGTGGGAATACCAAAACGAGGTTTTTGGGGTCTTGTAACAATTCCTGGGTATATTGGATGGATTCGAAAACTTCCCTTGATTTCTTTTTGACTGAAAAAGCTCCTTTGTATTTGAAATACCAATGCTTTTCCAGCTGACTTTCCTGCACCATCACATGGTAGCTTTTGTGAAGGTACTTGTAGCACAGGTAGCTGCCCAGAAAGCCGTCCCACCAGGAGAAGTGGTTTTGTAGTAGCAGGATTGATTCGTTGGGATAATCCAGGTGGCCCTGGACTTTGATCTTGCGAAAACGGCGGTTCAGGACGAAAGTGGATTCGAACCGGTAAAACAGCTTTTTGAGCCATTCGGATTTAGTAGCCCTGATCATGAAGCCATTAATTCATCCAGTTCCTGCGTGACCATCCAATGTCCTGCTTCCACAGGTATTGACTGACAACTGTGGATGGTCTCCAGCAAAACTTTCTTCCTTTTGTCATAAGGGAACAAACCATCTTTTCTGCCGTAGTAAACCTTTACCTGAATCTTATTGGTATTGAGCAGGTCAACGATGACGCGCCGGTCTAAACGGATCTGGCCAACCATTGCCAGGGTGTGGCACAGGCTTTCTCTCTGCGGTGTCGTTGCTAACTCTTTGGAAATAATATCGTACAAGTCTTCTTTGACAAAACCTGTCACTTTGCCCGCTTTCATGATCCATCCGGGTAGTGAACTCTTGACGATCACCTTGAACAAACCATTACCAAATTTTCCTGTAACAAAGTCCAAACCTTTGTGTTTCTCCAATCCATAGGGTGCCATCAAATAGATTTGATTGACCTGAGCCGCAAATTGCTGAAAGGTGTAAAGGGAAATCTTTGCACCAATGGAATAACCAATCAAAGAAAAACGGGTGGTTTTATGTCCTTCCAGCACCTTTGGAATCACCATGTGTAATTGTTCCAGCCATTGAAGGTACCTGGTGTCACCGCGTTTATAATTGGGAAGATGGAAACCGATTACCCTGTATTGTTGGGTAATGCTTTTGGGAAGCACCTCAAACTGAAAGCCATCCATCCCATAGCCATGAAATGCGAGCATCAACTCTTTACCGTTACCGTATTCACTATAACGAACAAGTTGGTCTTGTCTATGTACGATTGCTTCCATATGTATCAAAGTTAATTATTTAAGTTGTGCTACGACTTAAATGCTTTTGCCTAAATTTACATCTGCGGCTGATAATCAAGATTTAATTACTATTTTTGAGTGTTATGGCAAAATCAGGTGGAAATTCATTTTTAGCGTTCATCGCTGGAGCAATCGTAGGAGGTGTTGTAGGTATCTTGTATGCACCAGATAAGGGATCCAATACCAGAGACAAACTGTCTTATCAGCTTGATAAGTATAAGATTAAGTTTGAAGAAATCCTCAATGACCTGCTCAAAGGCAAAGAGCTCGTAGACAGCGAGGCCAAGGTAGAGGGCGAGAAAATCATCAGCGATGCGAAACAAAAAGCAGAAGCTTTACTGGATGACGTCAACGGCCTGATCGATCAGATCAAATCCAACTAGTTTTATTTAGCTCTGATTTGTGGGGACACAAATCATAAGCTTCGGTTTGTGTCTCCACAAATCGACGGGCAATCGAACAGTAGACAATTGCCGATGGGGTAGCAGGCGAGATAAAAACACCTTGTGTAATGATTGGTCTACCGCTGAAAAGTGGCTTCCTGATACTGAGTTGGGTGATATTTCAGTGCTTTTACGACGGTCAGTTGCCGCTCAGCTCCTCAAACAGCTTTTCCAAAAACTGTTCTCTCTTCAATAATAACTCCTGTGCTTTTGATACCTCGGTAAGCCGGAAGGTTATGCTTGTTCCCGGCTTCAGTTGTGTCAGATAATCTAAATCATGCGTAATCACATTGGCGATTCTGGGATAACCTCCCGTTGTTTGATGGTCGTGAGACATGACAATGGGTTGGCCACTTTTTGGTACCTGGATGGTGCCGGGGATAATCGCCGATGAGTGGATTTCGCCCGTATTTGGCATTATTTTTTCGCTACTCAGCAATCTGATACCCATTCGGTTACTATCCGCAGAGATGCGAAAGGTGGAATTCAAAAAGCGGTCCTGTGCTGCCTTGGAGAATTGCTCGAATTCCGGTCCGGCAGTCACACGAAGTGAGACTTCATCCTGCCCTATGAATCGCAGACGGTTCGGCAGCGTTTTCTGCTGAATGCTTTCCAGAGAGCCAAATTGCAATTGGTCACCTTTTTGGAAGGTTCTGCCTCCTAAACCAGCCGAATGATAAGTGGAGGTACTACCCAGGTATTCGGAGACATCCGCGGGGCCATTAAACGCCAGGTATGTCACCATTCCATCTACCGCCGACTGGAAAGCGAGCAGGTCGTTCTTATTCACTACAATCAGTGTGTTTTGTGCAATGGGCTGACCATTCAGCAATGGTTGCATATTGGCGCCGCATATGGCGATTGACATCCGCTGGTGAAAACGGATTTGAGGGCCTTTGATATGCATTTCGATGGTGCTTTGCCATGGATGTTGCCCCACCAGGTAGTTAGCGGCACGCATGGATACAGAATCTACCGGACCAGAACCGGGGAAACCCATGGAGAGATATCCTGACCTCCTGTTTCCCTGAATGGTGCTCATCACCCCACTTTTCTCAATAGTAATCACGAATACGGATTATTTTGAAATTCGGTTGCGGAGACCCGGTGAAAACTAATATGATCTCCCGTAGATAACCGTATGTCCTGGTCAAGCTGAAATTGTAGCAGATTGATAGACTTTCCAATGATTTGCCAGCCTCCCGGACTATCTGTAGAGTAGATACCTGTCATACGTCCTGCGAGACCGACTGATCCTGCTTCAACCCGCACTCTTGGTACCGTTTTGCGCGCTACGGCTAGGGTTTCCGGCAGTTCTCCCAGGTAGGCAAAGCCTGGCATGAACCCAGTCATCATCACTGTGAAATTGGTCTGAAGGTGTTGATCGATCACTTCATCAACCGATAAGCCTGTTTGTTGACAAACGATCTCCATATCCGGTGCATAAACACCATCGTAGCATATCGGGAGTTGGTATTGCTTCCCTGCCACTTCATTGTCGGTAAGATTGGACAGATTTACGGTGAGCGCTTCCACGAGTGTATCAAAAGAGATGGCCCTGAAATCATATTTTACCATAACTGAATCAAACGCCGGGACAATTTCGGTGATGTAGTCTTCCCTGTGGTGCTCAAAAGCCTTCATGATAGAGGCAACCTGACCACATGCAGCCTGTAAACTGTCTTTGTGTACCTGAATCAGTACAGTCTGCTCTCCGTAGGGAAGAAATGTCATGGAGTCTGTCATGACGAGACCTTTTCAATGGCAATTTGCACCTGGCTCAAAGTTTCATGAATAGCCCTGGCGCTGGCCACAGCATTTTGATGGTCACCATGGAGGCAGATCGTATCAGCAGACAGTTGTAGTTTTTTGCCCTCTACAGAAATGACCTCGCCGGTTTCACAGAAGTGCAATACCCTTGCTGCGATGGCCGATGGCTCATGCAAAACGGCATTTTCCTTGTTTCGGCTCACTAGCTGGCCATTATTTTCATAATTTCGATCGGCAAAAAATTCACCAATGAAGCGCGTCTGTTTACTTTCTGCAATTGATGCGGTCACAGAACCTGCCAGTCCTACCAGGTAAATGTCCTCGTCTATGCTGCCAACCACTTCTATCACCATTTGTGAGAGCGATTCATCCCTGGCAATGTCATTGTACAATGCACCGTGTGGCTTGACATGGTGCAGACGACCTCCTGTCTGTTCCACCATCCCTTTAATGGCACTCACCTGATAGCTGATGAGTGCTGCAAGCTCTTCCCGGGCAATTTTCATCGACCGGCGTCCAAACCCTTGCAAATCAGGGTAGGAGGGATGCGCGCCGATGGCCAGGCCGTGAGACCGTGCCCCCTTGATGGTGCGTTGGATCACCAGCGGATCACCACCGTGGAAACCGCAGGCAATGTTGCAACTGGAAATGAACGGCATCACTGCTGCATCATTCCCCAGCGGATATCTCCCATAGCTTTCGCCCATGTCGCAATTGATATCGATAGCAATACGTTTCATGCCTTGAAGTAACAAAGAATAATGAACGATGCGAATATTTGTGTGATAAAAATCCAAAAGTTTACGATCTAATGAGGTCGAGCGAGACCTCTCTTTGTAGTAGGATCGCCGCGAGACGCGACGACCAGTTTGCCAACTACGCGACTAGGTCTTTTATCTTTGTTCTTTTGTCTAGCGTCTAAAGTCTAACATCTAAGAAATCACTCCCCAGACTGACCGCAGTCCAAGAAATACGACAATACCAATGATCATCACACCCAGAATATTGCCAACAAGAGTATTTTTATCCTCCCCGATGACTGATCGTTTGTTGACCAATATCATCAAAAATATAGCGATGAAAGGCAATAACAGGCCATTGGCCATCTGGGCTATGCTGATTAGCTGCAGAGGTCTGATGCCTAGTGAATAAAAGAAGATGCCAAATAAGATGGTGCTGGACCATACGGCCATGATGCGCTTGTCTCGTAGATTGGTAGGCCAGTTCATGATACCTGCCACGGCATAGGACGCTGCCAGCGGTGCCGTAATGGTAGAGGAGATGCCGGCCGCAAAAAATCCTACGGTCATGAATATCCCCGACCAATCACCCAGTAGTGGCTCCAGCTGTCCAGCGAGGTCATTAGTGTTGTTGAGTATCTGATCACTTCCAAAAAAGACAAAAGACGAGGTAAGTACAATCGCCATAGAAATGAGCCCACCGATGGACACTGAGAAGATAGTCTCGCTTTGAGCCTGTGTGATGCTTTGATCTTGTGTTTTTAACAACGCCCCGGACTGCAGGAATAAGTTGTAGGGTACAATCGTGGTGCCGATCAGGGCAATCACCATCAGTGTGCTGTCATCAGGGAGAGTAGGAATCAATAAGCCAGAGAGTAAGTCAGTGACTGAAGGTGACGAGATAATGGCTGTTGTAATGAAGACCAGACTCATGATGACTACCAGCGCGATCAGGGTCTTTTCTATGATTTTGTATTGGCCAATGTACAGAATGACCATGGCTACGACACCTATAATGACGCCAAAAGGATCGATGTATGCCCCTGGTACGTCCCCATAGAAACTTCGAAGTGCCAGCGCTGCTCCGGCAATGTTGCCAGACTCATAGGCGACACCTCCCAGGTAAATCGCTGAGAGGATCAGGAGAGAGGCACCAATCCTCAGCCCTTTGTGCTCAAATCCTTTGCTGACATTTTCTGCTAATGTTTTGCCAGTGGAGAGCGTCAGCCGGACTACCATACTTTGTAAAATGATGGTGGCGATGGCGGAGAATAGCAGCGCCCACAGCAGCGACATACCAAAAGAGGCTCCTGCCTTGCTGCAAACAGTGATGGTACCTGGTCCTATAAAGGCCGCTGCTACCAGCATGCCTGTTCCCGGTTTGGGGATTTTGAATTTGGCCATATAGAGTGATTAAATAAGACCGTTAAGATAGTAGCAATTACCGAAATGCAGAAATCGTATCACTGGTAACTTCTCCAGGTATTTCATGCGGATTTTGCATTGACCATACACGATCAAGCGATTGGAATAGGATCGCTAGGGCTTATCGGTGCGGAGTAGCTTCATCAGGAGCTAAGGTAAATCAGCAGAAACGGCAGCAGGAAAAAAACCATGATGATGTAGGCAAAGCCGACAATCCTGTTGTTGAGTGTGGCTGCACCCAGTTTTTTGGCAATTCTGATGGGTATCCTGGATAAAATTGGGAATGGGAGAAAGATGAGTACACCAATCAGGTTAAACATCAGGTGCGCGATTGCCAGATAAATAGCCGCTTCCGACCTGAAAGTGGCAGCAATCAATGCGGTAATTGTTGTGCCGATGTTGGCGCCCATGATGAAATAAAACGCCTGACGCAGCGAGATCTTCCTCGTAGCCACCAATGGAACAATGAGTGAGGTGGTCACCGAGCTGGATTGGATCATGGCAGTGATCAACGTTCCCCATCCGAAGGACTTGAACTTGCTCTTGAATACAAAATCTTCAAATTTACTCCTGGAACGACCAATCAGTTCTTTATAGATCAAATTGGATAAAAGCTTAATCATCCCAAACAGTAATGAGAAAGAGATTAACAGCAGTACATAAGGGTTACTGATCAAATTTGCCATTAGATTGGCTACAGGCTCAAATAAATAGGAGTTGAAGCCAAGTGCCAGTGGGGAACTGCCTTGTTCGCCACTACTTACCTCCGTTAAGCTACCAATGAAAGTGGATAGCTTTGATAAAAACTGGAATTTGATCTCCAGCGGAAACAATATGATGACGACCAAAATATTGAATATGTCGTGAGCGGTACCCGCTGAGATGGCTTTTCGGAACTCCACTTTTTTGGGCATAAACCCCAGAGAGACAATGGTGCTCGTAATGGTTGTACCCACATTGGCACCCATGATAATGGGAATCGCACTTTCAAAGCTAATCGAGCTACCCGCTACCGCAGCAATGGTCATGGCAGTTACAGTAGAGCTGCTCTGAAGAATCGCTGTGGCAATTAAACCAATGAACAAGCCTACAAAAGGATTTGCCGTCGCCATAATGATCGATTCTGCAATCTCAGAACCCATGAGACTAAAAGAAGTACTGATCAGGTTGATCGATAGCAGGAAAAAGTACACTGCAATAGAAATATACAGGGCACTTCTATACAAGGGCTTCTTCGGAGATTCCAGGGCGATATTTTCCTCCCGATCTGGCATGAGCCCACGAAGATACAACGATTTATCCATAATCTGGCCTTTTTGAAATCCGCCTGTTGACAAACGAAACCACTCTTAAAAGTATCGCCGCTTAAACGATCCGTTCAAAACAATGATATACTCGATTTGTAGGGAAAGACAGACATCCCCATGTCATTATACTTACAAAGAAAGCGCATATAGCAGTCAATTCTGTTATGTCGTAGTTACGGTTAGTTTATAAAAAATGTGTTGAAACTTTCGAAACGTTAATATGGACGTAATGCAAGTAAATCGTTTATAATCAGAGGTCTATGAAAATAATTATCCAAAGATAAAGAGATGTTCTATGAAAGGGCCTGACAGTTAAGAGTACAAAAAGTTGATAATAACAGGCACACTAGAAAATTCAATCTATTGTGAAACAAGTGCCAGGGTGGCAAGAGAGCATCTCGGTATTTATTGTTTGAGGTTGCTAATGGCCAGCCATGACATCAGCCCCATGCCTGTTTTCAGTGTGTCTTCATCGATGTCAAAGGTAGGGGTGTGTACACTGGAAATGATTCCCCTGGCCTCATTACGGGTTCCCAGCCGGTAAAAGCACGCATCTCGTTCCTGCGTGAAATAGGCAAAATCCTCCGCGGTGAGACGTAGGTCCAAATCCACCACATTTTCGGCCCCCATGTACTCAATGGCTGCTTGTTTGCTAAAAGCAGTGAGTTCCGGATGGTTTTCGAGGAAGGGGTAGCCCACATGAATATCGAAGTCGCAACTTCCTCCCATGGATTCGGCGATGCCTTCCGCCATCTTTTTCATTTTCTGGTGTGCATCTGCCCGCCATTCCTCATTAAAGGTCCGGAAGGTCCCTTCCAGTTTCACTTCATTGGGGATCACATTGGTGGCACCGTCGGCGATTACCTTTCCAAAAGTGAGCACAGAAGGAATCTTAGGGCTTGACATGCGGCTGATAACTTGTTGCAGCGCTACGATGATGTGACTACTGATCAACACCGGATCCACACAGGTCTCCGGCATCGCGCCGTGTCCTCCTTTTCCGTGAACGGTAACATAGATTTCATCGGCACTTGCCATATACATCCCGGGGCGGAATCCTACCTTGCCGGCAGGTAACGATGGCATCACATGTTGCCCCAGAATCGCAGAAGGATTGGGGTTGTTAAGGATACCTTCTTTGATCATTACTGAAGCACCACCTGGCAACTTTTCTTCACCGGGTTGAAAAATGAACTTTACCGTGCCCTCAAACTCTTCTTTGACTGTTTGCAGTATTTTAGCCGCTCCCAGCATAGAAGCCGTATGCACATCGTGCCCGCAGGCATGCATGACTCCCTGGTTTTGTGACTTGTAAGGGACATCGTTGGCTTCCAGGATTGGCAACGCGTCCATATCCGCTCTTAGAGCGATGACATTTTTACCTGAATTTTTCCCTTCTACGGTCACTGTGAGACCTGTGCCGGCGATAGAAGTGATGTTTTCATAGCCAAAGTCTTCCAGTATCTTCCTCACAAAAGCACTGGTTTCATGCTCCTGAAACGACAGCTCCGGGTGAGCATGTATATGGCGCCTGATGGAGAGTACCTCCTCAAAATACTGGGAGGATAACTGCTTGACCTTTTCTTGTAATGTCATGATCGGTTAGAGCTTGTTTATCAGCAAATAAGGTTTTTAGATAGGCACTCAGTCCTCGATGCGAAACCTTTCTATCACAAGGACAGATAAAGGGAAGCTCTTTTTTAAGGACCTTAGCTCTTTGTTGGCCTCGATTTTGGAATAAAACTTACCCACCTTGGTGCGGTATATGGGAGACTTAAAGCGTGTTCTGAATTTTACGCTCAGTTGGCGCAGTTTGGCCTCTGCCTCTTCTACTTCTCTTATTTCCGTACCGGAATATACCTGTATAGAATAACCCTCAACCACATTTCTTGACTTATTGTAGTCAACAGTCATTTCCACCACCTGGTCTATCTCTTGCCTCAGATGATTGGTAGGCTCAGGGTAACTGGCCGCCTCTGAGGTGCCCTGGTCGTCTGAAGTACCCTTTGGGTCCGTAGGCTTGTATTCAGCCAGGTCAGGCAGATACTTCGTGAGATCTTCTTTATAGGTACTGGAAGAGTTGCTGACTACTTTGGGTGTACAGCTGTCAAGAGCGATCAGTGTCACCAGTAGCAAACTAACTTTCCACAATGACGCAGCGATTGTTTTTGATGTCATCTTCCACAGTTTTATATTTCACATCTTTCACCAGCTTTCCATCCGTATACTGGACAGTGACGCGCTGGTTTCTGCTTGCTATCTTCTGAGACTTGATCGGTGCAGTTTTCTCTGCCGGAGGTCTGTTGCCACCGCGGTTGCCCAACAGTGAGCCACTGTCTTCTTTGCTCTCCTTGTAATTCTTGGCAGATCGCTGTCTTCTCGCTTCCTGTACCTGATCGGGCTGTTGCTGATGGATTTCTGCTTTTGCCAGGAACCCTACGGTATCTTCGTTGACACGTGCCAGGAACCTCTTGAAAGCCTCAAAACCTTCAAACTTATAGATCATCAACGGATCTTTTTGCTCGATGGCAGCGTTTTGTACCGACTGCTTCAGGTCGTCCATCTCTCTGAGATGCTCTTTCCACGCCTGATCAATAAAGGCAAGCGTGACCATCTTTTCCATTGAGAGAATCATCTCCTGACCCTCCGTTTCGATCGCTTTGTCAAGATCGGTGATGATGTCCAGTCGTTTCTTACTGTCAGAGAAAGGTACCAGGATTTCTTTGTAGACACCACCTTTTTCCTCTTTGATAGATTTCAGTGTTGGCAGTGCTTTGGTCGCTATCAGATTATTTTTTTCCTCATAACGTGTAAGCGCAGCATCATAGACATTTTGCGTTAGCACATCTTCGCGCTCTTTCTCAAAATCCTCATGTGAGATACTGAAGTCAATACCCAATATACTCAGGCAGTTGAGCTTGAAGCTATCATAATCGACACTGGCCTTGGCGTTGAGCACGATGTCTTCTGAAGTCTCATACAGCATGTTCATGATGTCGAGCTGTAGTCTTTCACCGTAAAGTGCATTGCGTCTTCTGGTGTAGATCACATCACGTTGTGAGTTCATCACGTCATCATACTCCAATAGCCTTTTCCTGATAGCAAAGTTGTTTTCTTCAACTTTTCGCTGTGCACGCTCAATTGATTTGGTGATCATGCTGTGCTGGATGACCTCGCCTTCTTTGAGTCCGAGTTTATCCATGACCTTGGCCATTCTGTCTGAACCAAATAGTCTCATCAGGTTATCTTCCAGGGACACAAAGAACTGTGAAGAACCTACGTCTCCCTGTCGTCCCGCTCTACCCCTCAACTGTCTGTCTACACGACGAGACTCATGTCTTTCCGTTCCTACGATGGCCAAACCACCCGCAGCTTTTGCTTCAGGTGTCAACTTGATATCTGTTCCCCTACCGGCCATGTTGGTTGCGATGGTGACGGTGCCCGGCTTTCCTGCTTCGGCCACAACATCTGCTTCCCTGGCGTGTTGCTTGGCATTCAATACCTGGTGTTTGATATTCCTCAGATTGAGCATTCTACTCAATATCTCTGAGATCTCTACCGAGGTGGTACCCACCAATACTGGTCTGCCAGCCTGGGTCAATTCGTTGATTTCGTCTGCTACCGCACTGAATTTTTCACGGACAGTCTTGTAGACCTTGTCTTCCATGTCGTTTCGGGCGATCGGACGATTGGTGGGGATTACTACTACATCCAATTTGTAGATCTCCCAGAATTCTCCAGCTTCAGTCTCTGCCGTTCCTGTCATACCAGACAGTTTGTGGTACATCCTGAAGTAGTTCTGCAGCGTAATAGTCGCGTAGGTTTGTGTGGCATCCTCTACCTTCACATTTTCCTTCGCTTCAATCGCCTGGTGCAAGCCATCAGAGTATCTACGGCCGTCCATGACCCTACCAGTCTGCTCATCAACGATTTTTACCTTGTCATCTACAACGATGTACTCCGTGTCTTTCTCGAAGAGGGTATAAGCCTTCAGTAACTGGTTGATCGAGTGGATGCGTTGTGCTTTGGTGGTGTAGTCTTTGATGAACTCATCTTTCAAAGACAGCTTTTCACCTTCATTCAAAGCTTCATCGTTCTCGATTTTGGCCATCTCGGTGGAGATGTCAGGCAGGATAAAGAAGCTGCTGTCTTCCCCTTCACCGGTGATGAAGTCAATTCCTTTTTCTGTCAGCTCTATGCTGTTGTTTTTTTCATCAATGGTGAAGAAGAGCGGCTCATCAGCCTCAGGCATATGCTTCTGGTTTTCTGCCAGGTAGAAGTTCTCTGTCTTCTGTAGCGTCTGTCTGATACCCGTTTCACTGAGGTACTTAATGAGGGGCTTGTACTTAGGCAAACCTCTGTAGGTCCTGAAAAGTGGCAGGCCACCTTCGTCCTCATTGCTTTCTTTGATGAATTTCTTTGCTTCTATCAGATAGCCTGAGATCAGTTTCTTCTGTGCGTCCACCAGCTTGTGGATACGCGGTTTCAGGTCATAAAACTCGTGCTCATCGCCTTTGGGAATCGGGCCTGAGATGATCAATGGTGTTCTGGCATCATCAATCAAAACTGAGTCTACCTCATCCACCATGGCAAAGTGGTGTTTCTTCTGAACCAGTTCTTCAGGATTTCTGGTCATGTTATCCCTCAGGTAGTCAAAACCAAATTCGTTGTTGGTACCGTAGCAGATATCAGAAGCGTAAGCTCTTTTTCTTTCTTCGCTGTTAGGTTCGTGTTTGTCGATACAGTCTACTGTGAGACCGTGGAATTCGAAGATTGGCGCATTCCATTCGGCATCACGTTTGGCCAGGTAGTCGTTGACCGTCACCACGTGCACACCCAGACCTGACAATGCATTGAGATATGCAGGCAGGGTTGCTACCAATGTCTTTCCTTCACCAGTGGCCATCTCCGCGATTTTACCCTGATGGAGGATCACTCCCCCAATCAACTGCACATCGTAGTGAACCATGGCCCATTCTACTTCTGTGCCCGCCGCGAGCCACTTATTGTGCCAGGTAGCCTGATCGCCTTCTATTTCTATGTGAGGCTTGGTAGCGGCCAGCTGCTTGTCGTACAAATTGGCGGTAACGACCAGCTTTTTATTCTCAGTAAGTCTTCTTGCTGTTTCTTTGACAACCGCAAATGCTGAAGGTAATATTTCCAGGAGAACGTCCTCCAGGGCTTTATCTCTGTCCTCTTTGAGGCTATCGATCTTGCCGAAGATGGTTTCCTTCTCCGTGATATCCATGTCGGTTCTCTGCTCTACGCTAAGGTTCAGAGATGCGATTTCATCGTCGATGGACTTGAGGTGCTCAGCTATACGAGACTTGAACTCCGTAGTCTTTTCTCTCAGTTGGTTGTCAGATAGTGAAGATAGTTGGTTGAATGCTTCGTTGATTCGACCAACATAGGGCATTACCTCTTTGATATCCTTTTCTGCCTTAGTTCCAAATACTTTAGCAATGCCTTTATTTATAAATCCTAACATATCAGGTGTTTCTCAATATTTAAAATTTGTGGCTCAAGCCCAAAACATCCGTCCGAAAATCTATTGCGTAGTTACCTCGCTGCTAATCAGCGGTTCCCCGCCGGGAAAAATGAACGATCTTTTTGACTTCACCATAGCGCTGCTATGCTGAAATCAATAAAAATCGCTGATTCTTTGCGATCTAACTTCTCATGACGATCTTCTAACGCATAATTCGGGCTTAAAGTTAAATCGTTTCTTTGATAAAACGGGTCTTATATTTCAATTTGACCTTCGAATACTTGCTCTGCCGGGCCTATCAAAAAAACGTTGTGGAAGTTATCCGCTTCAGTATTGTCAAAACGTACCTGTAGTTGCCCTCCCAGTGTTTTGATTTTGACGATACTGTTGGCTTTTTTGAGGCCTGCAGCCAGTGACGCCGCTGTTACTCCTGTACCACACGACAGTGTTTCGTCTTCTACTCCTCTCTCGAAAGTGCGTACATAAATGCTCTGTTCGTCCAATACTTCTACAAAGTTGACATTAGTGCCATCAGGATAACGCTCAGCGTCTTCCCTGATGGATTTTCCATTGCCAAATACGTCGTAGTCTTTCACATTGTCAACAAACCGGATGTGGTGTGGAGATCCGGTATTGATGAACAGGTCATTGTCCGGATAGCGGGTCACCGAAGCAACATCGGCCAGTTGCAATTCCACGTGTTCCTCCGGGGTGAGTATGGCCATGTGCGGGCCGTCTGTGGAAAGAAAATGAGTCGTGCCGCCGTTGACCATCCCCAAAGACTTTGCGAAGTTAACAGCACATCTGCTTCCATTGCCGCACATGCTCTGGCTGCCATCTGCATTGAAATAGACCATTTCAAAGTCCAGGCTTTCATGCTCACGGATCAAAATCAACCCATCGGCTCCGATGCCCAATTTGCGATCGCATAGTTGGGGGATGAGTGCCAGGTTCTCAGGAAAGGTGCGCTCTCTGTCATCAATCATGATGAAGTCGTTTCCGGTGCCCTGGTATTTGGTGAAATTTAATTTCATAGATTCATAGACGTTTGATCCGGTCAAAAATTTCATGAAGTGTCAAATCAATGTCTAAAAGTCGGTCAGGTTGACTGATAATTTAGACTTGATGTAACACTGAAACAAAAAAAGCCATCTGTCGGTTGACTGATGGCTTCGAAATTCTTTGTATTGAGCAGCTTACAGTTTCTCTTTGATTCTTGCTGCTTTACCTTTTCTTCCTCTCAGGTAATAAAGTTTAGCTCTTCTTACTTTTCCTCTTCTTAACAACTCGATTTTGTCAAGGTTAGGTGAAAGGATAGGGAAGATTCTTTCTACGGCGATACCGCTGGAAATTTTTCTAACTGTGAAAGACTCGCCGTTACTGTTAACGTTCTTAATTTGAAGTACAGTTCCCTGGAACTGCTGAATTCTTTCTTTGTTACCTTCCTTAATTTTATAATGCACGTTGACCGTGTCACCAGGACCAAATGAAGGAAATTTCTCCCTTACTGCTTGATTCTCCTGTTCTAATTCTTTTATTAATACACTCATCACAATGAAGTTATAGATCCTGAGCAAAAATGGAGTGCAAATATAGGAAATAAGGTTTAAATAAAATACTTCTGAAGAAAAAATTAATCCAGTAAATCTGGTCTTCTTTCTTTGGTATGTTCCAGTGCCTTATTAAACCGCCACTCCTCTATTTTCTTTTCGTGTCCGGAAAGTAAGATTTCCGGTACAGTCCACCCTTTGTATTCCGCCGGCCGGCTGTAGACAGGGGGTGCCAGTAAGTTATCCTGAAAGGAATCTGTGAGCGCTGAGCTCTCGTTGTTGATGACTCCGGGAATAATTCTGATAATAGAATCTGCTAACACAGCCGCTGCCAGCTCACCGCCTGAGAGGACATAATCCCCAATGCTGATTTCCCGCGTGATGAGATGGTCTCTCACCCTTTGGTCTACACCTTTATAATGGCCGCAGAGCATAATGAGATTCCCCTTTAGCGAAAGCTCATTCGAGATGTTTTGGGTGAGCGTGGTGCCATCTGGCGTGAGATAGATTACTTCATCGTACTCGCGTTGCGAGCGCAAATCACTAATGGCCCTGTCAATTGGCTCTACCGTCAACACCATGCCTGCACCACCACCATATGCATAGTCATCCAGTGTCTTATGCTTATTGTTGGCATATGCCCTTAAGTCATGAACATGTACCTCTGCCAGGCCTTTCTCCTTGGCAATTTTAAGGATACTTTGATCAAAAGGACCTTTCAGCAGGCCGGGCAAGCATGTAATGATGTCAATTCTCACGGCGGTTATCTTCGTTGAGATATACGTCCAGCAGGCCTTTGGGCAGGTTGCCTTGTACTTGCCTCGATTCCTTGTCTACTGAAACGATGATTTCGTCTTGTAAAGGCACCAGTACTTCTACCTGGTCTACTTTGATTGTCAATAGGGTTTGTGCTGAAAAGGCGATCACGTTTTCTACTATGCCCAATGGTTTCCCGTTGTCAAAGAACTCAAACCCAATGATCTCATGGTAGTAGTATTGATTCTCTTCCAGTTGGGGTAGTGCTGCGAGCGGTAGATGCACTTCGTTGCCAGCCAATGCTTCAGCCTCTTCACGGCTGTCAACACCTTCTAACTTGGTAAGTGCTTTGTTGCCATTGATCTGAAGGGTATCAATAAAAAAAGGAATCAATTTATTACCTGTTAAGATAAAAACTGATTCCAATTCCTGATATGCTGCAGGGGTATCAACATCCAGATAAATCTGAATTTCCCCATTCAACCCATGAGCTTTGATGACATTACCAAGTTGGTAGCAATCCTCGCGCTTCATGGTTTCATTACTTATTCTGCGGTAGCCTCACCACCTTCAGCTGCGTCAGCAGCAGGTGCATCTTCTGTAGCCTCTTCAGCTGCAGCTTCTTCAACTACTTCCTCCTCTACCTTGTTTTTCTCAGCAATCTTAGCAGCACGCGCTTCTTTTACTTTCGCTTCCGCTTCCAGTCTTGCTTTAGCATCTGCATCTTTCGCTTTGGTCAATGCATCGATCTTACCTTGGATTTGACCTTCTTTGTTAGCTACCCACTCATCAAATTTAGCATCTGCCTGCTCTTGCGTAATCGCACCTTTGATTACACCAATCTGCAAGTGTTTTTTCAACATGATGCCTCTGTAAGAAAGCATTGCTCTTACAGTGTCAGTAGGTTGTGCTCCAGTCATTACCCAATGAAAAGCCCTGTCATCTTTAATATTGATCGCAGCAGGATCAACGTTTGGATTGTAGGTACCTATTTTTTCAATGTAGCGACCATCACGTGGTGCTCTGGCGTCCGCAACAACAACGTCATACGTCGGAGCCTTTTTTCTACCTCTTCGGGCTAATCTGATTTTTACTGCCATAGTTTCTAATTATTTGGATCTCGTCCATTAATTTTTTCAGGTCGGCAAAAGTAACGCTTTTATTTGAAAATAAATAATGGTCTGGATTAGACATCAAAGATTATCACCAAAGGTCCATTTTTGATGCAAACACCTGGTGCTGTACCATATTCTGCTTTACAGCATTACTAATTATGAATTAATAATGAGTTTCACTTTGTAGAAGGATTGTATTGCAGCGCGGTAATCTGATCTATAATAAATAAAACAAACGTGATAACGTCTAATATCTGGTTTGTCCATGTCAGCCTGATTTTGACTTGATGTGCCCTTAAAAGAGCGTTAGTTCACAATCAGTGAAGTATAATTTGATTCAATAGTTCCGGAGATATAAAAGAATTATATGTCAATTGCTCGAAATGATGAATCCTAAGGTGATAGATTCAGTGGAGTGATCACTTGATGTTACTCAGTAAAAAACCTCGACGCTACTTATTTCAGTCCAGTCAATCAGACTTCTGACAAGGATGACGTAATAATTGAGTCAATAAGCTGAAGCCAATGATTGAAAGTATGGCCTCAGACAGGGTGAATCAGGGTCCATTCCGGGGCTCACGCAGAGGTGTCCAAAGATCTTAAATCCAATATTACCTGATTCAACGAGCAGCACTATTTTTACCAGCCCTTGTTTTTCCCACCGTATCGTCAAACAATCGCGTGCTTGTACAGTTACCGCTTCGATCAAATTACACTGACTATCAGATATATTTGCTTAAACGGTTATAAGGTTTTCGAAACTTAATATCATTCAGTATATTTGCTCGATTCCATAATAAAAAACGATCTAATGGATAAATATTCATATATCTCTAACGCCCACGGAGCCTATCTGGACGAAATGTATCAAGCTTATCAACAAGACCCCGATTCAGTTGATGTGACGTGGAAAAAGTTCTTTGAAGGCTTTGAGTTTGGGATACAAAAATATGGAGAAAACGGGAGCATTGACTCTTCTGAATCCAATAAAGAAACCGCAGTACGAAACTTAATTTACGCTTACAGGTCCAGAGGGCATCTACTCTCAGATACCAACCCTGTAAGAGCCAGACGACAGCACGTCGTAGACCTCGACCTCAAAGATTTTGGGTTATCCGATAGTGACCTGAATACAGAGTTTGAGATTGGGAAAGAACTCAACCTTGGCAAAGCTTCACTCAAGAAGATATTGTCACGGTTGCAAGAAATTTACACAGACCACATTGGTTTTGAATACAGCCACATTCGTGATGCTGAAATTCTGAAGTGGTTCAAAAGTAAAGTGGAGGCCGGTGTTTATCCCGTCAACCCTCCCATTGATACGAAGAAAAGAATACTGTCCAAGTTGAATGAGGCAGTAGTTTTTGAAAACTTCCTGCACACGAAGTTTCTGGGCCAGAAGCGTTTCTCACTGGAAGGTGGAGAAAATACCATCCCTGCGCTGGATACGATCATCAACAATGCCGCTGACTTCAAAGTAGAGGAAGTGGTGATTGGTATGGCGCACCGTGGCCGACTCAACGTATTGGCCAACATTATGGGCAAGACGTATGAAGAAATCTTCAGCGAGTTTGAAGGAAGCACAGATCCGGACCTTACCATGGGAGATGGCGACGTGAAGTATCACCTGGGTTATTCCAGCTACATTGATACCAACTCAGGAAGAAAGGTTTATGTGAAACTGGCACCTAACCCTTCTCACCTGGAGGCGGTTAATCCTGTAGTGCTCGGTTACACCAGGGCCCAGATTGATGATGAATACAAAGGCGACCTGAGCAAAGCAATTTCTGTTTTGATTCATGGAGATGCGGCAGTAGCAGGCCAGGGGATCGTTTATGAGCTCACTCAAATGTCTCAGCTGGAAGGTTACAACAGTGGTGGTACCATTCACCTGGTGATCAACAATCAAGTGGGTTTTACTACAGACTATGACGATGCAAGAACCAGTATCTACTGTTCTGACATTGCCAAGATCGTTGACGCACCCATCCTGCATGTCAATGGCGATGATGCGGAAGCAGTCTATTTTGCAGCCAGCCTGGCAGTGGAATACCGACAAACCTTTGGGAAAGATATTTGGATTGATTTGTTGTGCTACAGAAGACACGGCCACAATGAAAGTGATGAGCCTAAGTTCACACAGCCGGCACTTTACAATAAGATCGCTAAACACCCCAATCCGAGAGAAGTATATTGGAAAAAACTAACTGCCAGAAAAGACTTTTCTACCGATTTGGCATCGGAGCTGGACAAGCAATTCAGGAAACAACTACAAGACAGGTTGAATGAGGTGAAGCAAAACCCGCTTCCATATAAACCACAGAAGATAGAAGAAGAATGGCATCAGCTGAGTCACAGCGTGCCAAAAGATTTTGACAAATCTCCGAATACAGCAATTTCGCAAGAGGCAGTAGATACAGTTGGGAACGCACTGACCACTTTACCGGAAGGCTTTAAGCCACTCAAGCAAATTGATAAGCTGCTCAAGGACCGGAAATCGAATTTCTTTGAGAAAAAGAGCCTGAACTGGGCAGACGGGGAATTGTTGGCCTACGGTTCTTTGTTGTTGGAAGACAAGATTGTGAGGATGTCAGGGCAGGATGTGAAGCGTGGTACATTCTCGCACAGACACTCCTATATATTCGATGCCAATACCAATGAAGCCTATTGTAACCTCGATTACCTGAAAGATGGACAAAGTCAGCACTTCAGGATTTTCAATTCACTGCTTTCGGAATTTGGTGTCCTTGGTTTTGAATACGGATTTGCGATGGCGACGCCAAATGCCCTGGTGATCTGGGAAGCACAGTTTGGTGATTTTGCCAACGGCGCGCAGGTAATGATTGATCAGTTCATCACCAGTGCAGAGAGTAAATGGCAGCGGATGAATGGTTTGGTCATGTTGTTGCCACACGGCTATGAAGGCCAAGGTCCCGAGCACTCCAATGCCCGGCCTGAACGATTCCTCCAGCTTGCAGCGGAAGACAATATTGTGGTGTGTAACATCACAACGCCTGCCAACTTCTTCCATATGTTGAGAAGACAGGTGACCTGGTCATTTAGAAAACCTACCATTGTCTTTTCGCCAAAATCACTACTGAGACATCCTAAAGTGGTATCGCCGGTAGCAGATTTTACCAAGGGAGGCTTTAAGGAGGTAATACCTGATACGTATGTAACCAATAAGTTGGTGAGACGTGTGGTATTATGTACAGGAAAAGTCTATTACGATTTGCTGGAAGAGCAGCAGAAGAGTAAAATCAAAGACGTTGCAGTGGTCAGGGTTGAGCAATTGCACCCTTTCCCGCAAAAGCAGATAGATACGATTTTGAAGAAGTACAAGAACCCCGATCTGGATGTGGTCTGGGTCCAGGAGGAACCAAAAAACATGGGTTACTGGACTTTTATCAGCAGAATATTTGTTGGAGATGTATCGCTCAGGGTGATTTCCAGAAAAGCGAGCGCTTCTCCTGCTACGGGTTATCCCAAAGTACACAAAATGGAACAAGCAGCCATTGTGGAGCAAGCGTTTCAAAAAATATCTTAAGAATCAAAGCAATTAATACATAAGAAAATGAGCTTAGAAATGAAAGTCCCATCAGTAGGAGAGTCAATCTCTGAAGTGACCATTGCACAATGGATAAAAAATGATGGTGATTATGTAGAAATGGATGAAGTGATTGCTGAACTCGAATCCGATAAAGCCACTTTTGAATTGCCCGCCGAGGCAGCTGGTATCCTGAAGACCAGAGTCGGTGAAGGCGATAGTCTGGAGATAGGAGCGGTGATCTGTGAAATTGAAGCGTCTGATGCGCCTGCCAATGGGGCTGCTTCGCAAACTGCTTCGCCAACGGCTGCACCTGCAGCAACCTCTGCTCCTGCTCCTTCGGCACCTGCCAAAACAGGTGAGGTACTGGAAATGCCAGTGCCTGCAGTAGGAGAATCCATCAATGAAGTAACGATTGCATCTTGGACCAAAGCCGATGGTGACATCGTACAGTTGGATGAGGTGATCGCAGAGATCGAGTCTGACAAGGCGACTTTTGAGTTGACTGCCGAAGCCACTGGTGAATTGAAAATATTGGCACAAGAGGGAGATACCCTGGAGATTGGTGCTTTGCTTTGCAAGATTGAGGTAATGGAAGGTGTAGGAGAGGCAGGAAGCACCGGCGCACCGGCGTCAGCGCCTGCAGCGGCAACTTCTTCAGCTACTACCTATGCAACTGGACATGCTTCACCTGCTGCCAGCAAAATCCTCAGTGAAAAAGGAATTAGCGCAGCCGATGTAGCAGGTACCGGAAAAGATGGCAGGATCACGAAAGCAGATGCCATGGGTGCCAGCAAACCTGCACCGGTAGCAGCTCCGGCGCCACAAGCAGCACCTGCTGCAGCCGCTCCTGAGCCGGTAAGGGTGCCAGGTAGCAGAGAGCAAGAGCGCAAAAAGATGAGTTCGTTGCGAAAAACGATCTCCAGAAGACTGGTTTCTGTGAAAAATGAGACGGCCATGCTCACCACTTTCAACGAGGTGAACATGAAGCCGATCATGGACCTGAGAAAGAAATACAAGGAGTCCTTTAAAGAAAAATACGAGGTTGGGCTTGGTTTCATGTCCTTCTTTACCAAAGCAGTATGTATGGCCCTGCAAGAGTGGCCGGCAGTCAATGCAATGATTGATGGTGATGAAATGATCTATCACGACTACTGTGACGTCTCTATCGCTGTGTCCACGAAAAAAGGATTGGTGGTGCCGGTGATCAGGAATGCAGAAGGGCTGTCTTTCGATCAGGTTGAGAAGGAAATCGTCAGGCTGGCACTCAAAGCGCGTGATGGAAAGCTCACCATAGATGAGATGACTGGAGGAACCTTCACCATTACCAATGGAGGAATCTTTGGATCAATGATGTCTACGCCTATCATCAATGCACCACAATCTGCCATTTTAGGCATGCACAATATTGTGGAGAGAGCCGTGGTTGAAAACGGAGAAATCGTTGTGAGGCCCATGATGTACCTGGCACTGTCTTATGATCATAGAATCATCGATGGCAAAGAGTCTGTGAGTTTCCTTGTAAGAGTGAAGCAGCTACTGGAAGATCCGGGCAGATTACTGCTGGGCGTCTAAGGTAAATTTTTTAGTATTATTTTGATAGATTTCTATTGCAGACCCAAAAAAGAGTTCAGATGAAGTATGATGTAACAGTAATTGGTTCGGGGCCTGGTGGCTATGTAGCAGCAATCAGATGTGCACAACTAGGCATGAAGACCGCCATCATCGAAAAATATAGTACCCTTGGTGGTACATGTCTCAACGTTGGATGTATTCCATCCAAAGCACTGCTCGATTCGTCAGAGCACTTTCACAATGCAGAAGTAACTTTCAAGGAGCACGGGATAGACATTCCAAAACCGAAAGTAAACCTGAAGCAAATGATCGCCCGCAAGGCAAAGGTGGTGCAGGAAAACGTTTCTGGTATCGACTTTTTAATGAAGAAGAACAAAATTGATGTCCACCATGGGCTGGGTTCTTTTGTAGACAAAAACAAGGTAAAAGTAACTGCCGATGATGGGAAAGAAACCATCGTTGAAACCGATAAGGTGATCATCGCTACGGGTTCCAAGCCGTCTTCGTTACCTTTTATTGAGCTCGATAAAAAACGAGTGATCACCAGTACAGAGGCGTTGAAAATGACAGAAGTGCCCAAGCACCTGGTCATTATTGGTGGTGGTGTCATCGGTATGGAGCTTGGTTCGGTATATGGCCGTCTGGGTGCGAAAGTGTCGGTGGTAGAGTACATGGACAGATTGATTCCTTCAATGGACAGCACCATGGGGAAAGAACTGCAGAAAAGCTTGAAAAAGCTGGGCTTTGAGTTTTACATGGGGCACAAAGTAACTGGTGTGAAAAGCACTGCCAAACAGGTGACAATCACTGCTGAGAACAAGAAAGGAGAGCCTGTAGAGTTAAAAGGAGACTACTGCCTCGTTTCTATCGGAAGAAGACCTTATACTGACGGTCTTGGACTGGAAAATGTAGGTATCAAAACAACTGACAGAGGTCAGATTGAAGTGGATGAACACCTCAGGACCAATGTCGATAATATCTGGGCAATCGGAGATGTGGTTAAAGGAGCGATGTTAGCACACAAGGCCGAAGAAGAAGGCGTGTTTGTGGCAGAGCAGATGGCTGGGCAAAAGCCGCATATCCACTACCACCTGATTCCCGGAGTAGTGTATACGTGGCCGGAAGTAGCAAGTGTGGGCTACACCGAAGAACAACTCAAAAGCCAGGGGAAAGCTTACAAAACAGGAAAGTTTCCTTATAAGGCATTGGGTAGGGCCAGGGCTAGTATGGACGTAGATGGTTTGGTGAAGGTACTGGCCGACAAGGAGACCGATGAGATCCTGGGTATGCACATCGTGGGTGCGAGGGCTGCGGATATGATTGCTACTGGCGTAACTGCCATGGAGTTCCGAGCTTCAGCAGAGGATGTGGCCAGGATGTCACATGCACACCCCACCTACATGGAAGCTGTGAAGGAAGCCTGTCTGGCTGCCTCGGAAAACAGACCGATCCATATCTGATAAGAACTTGACTGATATTTGAAAATAACTGAGACCTGATGATCCTTCGTCAGGTCTTTTTTTATGCGATTGCTAATTGAGTTTTGCCTTTACCACTTCCAGCTCTTCCTGTGAGTAAATATTCTCTGTTCGCAAAAAGTAGAGGATAAACCTGTTGAAATGGCTGTCCACTTCAAACTTAGCGATGGGTTTGAGAAGGTGAAGTATTTGCGTCTTGTCATCGCGTACGTTTCTGTGTCTACCCATGACCATTGGTGTATTATGATCAATGGATAGTCGTAAAAAACGAATTTCGATATTTTCCGGTGCTGCACTAATGGCCTGGTCAATCAATTTTGCATAACGGTTGATGTGGCCTATTTTCTCAATGGGATTCCATGCTTTCTTGGCAAGTAGTGCAAAGCTGGCCGCCTGATAAGCTATTTCCGCCGCTCCTGGCATCTCGATAGCCATCACTTTTTCATGAAACATATCCACTTTAGACTCGTCAATCACACTTTCATGAAAGCATTTTCTCAACCCCTTCAACAGGTCTTCAGCTACAGCGGGTGTAGTAAGTAGCAGCAAGCAAATAAAAATCAAACGCTTATCCATTTTGGGCACCTATTGTTAAGAGACTTTCAGCGACTGCAATGATCGCCATACCTTAATTATCACGAATCCTATTCCAGATAGTTTATCTCAATTGGTATTGGCAAAGACATTTACTGCCTAAAAATGAGTGGATTGGCTTGCCAGCAGCCTGCAAACTATTTGCGAATTGTGGCGCTGTGAAGGTTTCGAGGTCATTTATTAAAAGACTTCATTCAGTGGTGACCAACGCTGTAGTGACATGGCCGCTTATCAATCAACAATTGAAAACAAGGTTATAAACAGTTAATTTTCAGGTTCATTAATAAAATAACAAATGAGAAATACCAAATATCTGGCATTTCTTCTAGCCCTTCTGGTGTTTGTTGCCCCGGATGTTGTGGCACAAAAGAAGAAAAAGAAAAAGAAAGGTCAATCATCAGCACCTGTCGCACCAAGGCCAAAGCCTAAGAAAGATGCAATCAAACCTTACGGTAAGGTGATCACTAAAGAAGCTAAAACGGATGAGGGTCTTTTTAAAGTACACGCCTTAGACAGTAAGTTTTATTATGAAATCCCTGATTCACTTTTCGAGAGAGAAATGTTGATGGTGACCAGAATTGCGAAGACAGCTGCCGGCGCCGGTTTCGGCGGTGGTAAGGCCAATACGCAGGTTCTGAGATGGCAAAAAAGAGAAAAGAAGGTATTACTCAGAGTCGTTTCACACTCAGTAGTCGCCAATGATTCTCTGCCGGTACATGAAGCTGTGGTCAACTCCAACTTTGAGCCGATATTATATACTTTCCCTATCAAAGCATTTGGGAAAGACACTACTTCAACAGTCATTGATGTAACGGATTTATTCCAAAAAGATGTCAAGGCACTGGGGCTTCCAAGAGGTTACAGAACCCGATACAGAGCTACCAGAATGGACAATAGTAAGTCATTCATTGAGTCAGTGAAGAGTTATCCGCTCAACATTGAGGCAAGGCACGTTAAAACATATATTGCCAGTTCACCTCCGTCCAATGGTACGGTGGGAACCGTTTCTGTGGAGATGAACAATTCTATGATTTTGCTTCCCAAGGAACCAATGAAGCGTCGCTATTTTGACAAACGGGTAGGATGGTTCCAGAGAGGTCAGACGGATTATGGCCTGGATGCGCAAGAAAGTAAAACAGTAGAGTACCTCGATCGGTGGAGACTTGAAGTCAAAGACGAGGACATGGAGAAATTCAAAAGAGGCGAGCTTGTAGAGCCTAAGAAGCAGATTGTTTATTATATAGACAGAGCTACTCCCGAGCAATGGAAGAAATACATCAAGCAAGGAATTGAAGACTGGCAAGTAGCTTTTGAGGAAGCGGGTTTCAAAAATGCCATCATCGCCAAAGATCCTCCAACACCTGAAGAAGACCCAGAGTGGAGTCCAGAAGATGTGCGCTACTCTGTAGTGAGATACCTGGCGTCTCCCATTCCAAATGCAAATGGCCCGCACGTAAGTGACCCTCGCTCAGGAGAAATCCTTGAGGCAGACATTAACTGGTATCACAATGTGATGACACTGCTGCGTAACTGGTTCTTCGTGCAAACAGCAGCCATCAACCCTGAAGCAAGAGGCGTTGCATTCAAGAATGAGGTCATGGGTAGATTGATCAGGTTTGTTTCTGCACACGAAGTAGGGCATACACTCGGTCTGCCTCACAACATGGGAAGTAGTGCTGCTTATCCGGTAGATTCATTGAGATCTGCTTCCTTTACTAAGAAGTATAGTACTGCCCCTTCTATCATGGACTATGCGAGATTCAACTATGTGGCACAGCCGGGTGACAAAGATGTAGCCTTGATGCCTAACATTGGTATTTATGACAAATACTCGATTAACTGGGGATATCGCCCTATTCCTGACAAGAATGCAGAGGAAGAGAAAGAAACACTGGACAGCTGGATTCTGGAGCATCAGGATGACCCAATGTATCATTTCGGCCGACAGCAATCTTTCACTGTGATTGATCCCAGTGCGCAAACTGAGGACATAGGTGATGATGCGGTCAAAGCCAGTAACTATGGTATTGCAAACCTGAAGCGTATTGTGCCAAACCTGATGGAGTGGACCGCGGAAGATGGTAAGAAGTACGATGACCTGGAGACGATGTTCAATCAGGTGCTTGGCCAGTTTAACCGATACATGGGGCATGTAAGTGCCAACATTGGTGGTGTATACGAAGATTACAAAACCTACGATCAGGAAGGTGCGGTTTATTCTCATGTGGCGAAGGCCAGACAGAAAGAGTCGCTGCAGTTTTTGCAGGACCAGTTGTTTAAGACACCTACCTGGATGATCACACCAGAGATTTCTAACAAGGTGGAGCATGCTGGTATCGTAGAGCGGGTAAGAAGAGCGCAGGTACGTACACTCAACAACGTACTGGATTTTGGTAGAATGGCCCGTATGATTGAGAACGAAGCGGTCAATGGCAGCGGTGCTTATACTTTAATCGATATGATGAGCGATTTGAGAAGAGGCTTGTTCAGCGAGCTGGGAAGAGGTAGAAAAATTGATACCTATAGAAGGAATCTACAACGCGCTTATGTAGAGCGTTTGGAATTCATCATGAATAATGGTCAGGGTTTTGTGATTCCGCCACAATTCAGGAGATTCATCACAATTACTGATGTCAATGTTGCGCAGTCAGATATCCGTCCGGTTGTAAGGGCCGAGTTAACGGCACTGAGAGGAAGTGTGAGATCTGCGATCGCCAGAACTTCTGATAGAATGAGTAAATACCACTTACAAGATCTCTATGAGAGGATTGACAATGTCTTAGATCCTAAGTAAGAATCTACACTACTACTACTACAATTAGATTCTATTATAAAAGCTGCTCCGTCAAACGGGCAGCTTTTTTTACTTTTTTAGCAAGATGTTATTATAGGTAGGATCGCGCAGATCGGATCGCGCAGATCGGATC
>ERZ1740068.246-NODE-246-length-31081-cov-8.986527_pt1 | contig 31081 bp, 24 predicted proteins | sample MGYA00581735_ERZ1740068 | MGnify/ENA primary metagenome ERZ1740068 (study PRJEB43018, sample SAMN04849740) | marine metagenome | isolation source: floating plastic debris | place: Pacific Ocean | collected 2008-08-30 | study: EMG produced TPA metagenomics assembly...
CTGTTTAAAGACTGGCGTCTAGTCCTTTGTCAGCTTCAACAATAAAATCAGATGTCATTTCGTCTGTATAGTGCTCACATTATGTCAATCTGTCTGCATGGCGGGGGAGGGCATGAATGTTGATCAATTGAACTAAAATTCCAATAGATGAAAATAAAATCAACTACCGTATGTGCGGTTGTACATAATGGACAAGTAGCCATCGGGGCTGACGGCCAGGCGACCATGGGGAATACTGTGGCGAAGAGCAATGTGAAAAAAATCAGGAAGTTGCAGGATGGTAAGATCGTAACAGGTTTTGCAGGATCTACTGCCGATGCATTTACCTTGTTGGAACGTTTTGACGAGAAGTTGAGTTCATATGGAGGTAATATGAAGCGCGCGGCCATTGAACTGGCCAAAGACTGGCGCATGGACCGATACCTGAGGAAATTGGAGGCCATGCTGATTGTGGCTAATAAAGAGGAGGTATTGATTGTTTCCGGTACAGGCGATGTATTGGAGCCGGACCACGGGATTGCGACCATTGGTTCCGGGAGCATGTATGCACAGGCAGCTGCACAGGCGCTGAAAAAGCATGGAGATAAAGACCTCACCGCTGAAGAGATTGTGAGAGAGAGTCTCAACATTGCCGCCGATATTTGCATTTATACCAACCATAACCTGGTGGTTGAAACACTGAACTGATATGGATACTACGATACTACATAACCCACGATGCGGCAAAAGCCGCCAGACCCTGAAGTTGTTGCATGACCGGGGCGAAAACGTTCAGATAGTAGAGTATTTGAAGATATGCCCCAATCCACAGCAACTGGGTGAAATCATCGAAAAGATAGGCCTCAAGCCGTTTGATGTGATCAGAAAAGGAGAGAAGATCTACAAGGAAAACTTCAAAGGGAAGGAGTTGAGTGACTCAGAATGGCTGCAGGCCATGGTTGACAACCCTATCCTGATAGAACGCCCCATTGTCATCAAAGGTGACAAAGCTGCTATTGGAAGACCTCCTGAGCAGGTGGAAGCGATTTTATAAGAGCAGCTGGCAACAGACAGTTCAATATAGAAAAGCCTCGTTCATTTAAAATATGAACGAGGCTTTTTTGGTAATTGCTCTTTTACTCAGCGGGTTTTTTTAACGAGATTGATATAACTTCTGGTAGGGTATTTTGCTGTTCGCTGGTTTAAGAAGTATGATACTTGTTAAAATTATCCTACTTTTTCTGCTGATTATGATAATGAAGCTTGCGCAGCGAAATTCAGAAGCTCCCACAGAGTAATGTGCCATTGGCGTTTTCCTGTGAGAGCCTCCTTCGGTCAGTTTTCGTTTGCATGAACTTCTTTCACCAGAATCACTCCGCTTTTCCCAGTAAAATCAGTGCTTGATTGTTATCAATTTGAACTTTTCCTTCTTTGACAGTAGCCCTTTGACCAGAATAGTGATCATATAGGGTAGCTCCATCTTCAAAAACTCCAGCCACATTGACTTCTCCCGTGGTATTATCTACTGAGACTACCACTTTGTCTTCGTAATTGCCTTTGCTAAACTCTCTCTTAAAGGTATATGGGCTGTCCTGGATTTTACTGTGAGCACCGGCACCCACCGCAGGATGCGCATTTCTGAATTTACCCAGCTTGGCAAAATGTGCCCATACCGCTTTGGTTGCTTCGTTGTTCTGGAGGTCATCCCAGTTCATCTCCGAGCGCAGGTTGGCATCTCCCTCAGCCCCTTCAATGACGAGTGGTCTTGCCGTTTCGTCCCCATAGTACACTTGCGAAGCGCCTGGGGTCAGCAGTAGTTTAGTGCCTGCGGCTATCGCATTGGTCCGCTCCTGATCATAGGGGTTTGGATCATCGTGAGAGGTGATGTAGTTGAGTACGCCATATCCCTTTAGCTCTCCCTGCAGGATGGCGCTGTACTCAGCAGAAACTTCTTCCAGACTCCTTTTCTGCTCACTGCGTAGTGAGAAGTTGATAATGCTTTGCAAGCCATTGGCATAGAAGTCTACAATAGAATCTGTGTACTGGAGTGTATCTATTCCAATGGTGAAGTTTCTTCCATCTTTGACCATGTAATTGTAAACTTCTCCTACCATGTAGAAGTCATTGTCATCAAGGACTTCATCTGGGTTGGCGGCTTTCCATTCCTGAAGTGCATATTGGGCTTCTTTGTACAACTCTAACCAGACACTTGCCTCGGTATGTTTGGCAGTATCTACTCTAAAACCATCAATTCCCAGTTCAGAAACATAGTCAGTGAGCCATTTCATGATGTAGAATCTTGGTGCTCTTGGGTGACCGGTGCGCTGGAAAAAGGCATCCAGTTCTGCCATCTCTTCGTCATACCGGCCTTCTTTTTTCCATTTTTCTATGAGATAGGGTGGTAGTGCGACTTCTTCATCGGACTCTGTCCTGATGTCCGGCAGATTTTTGACCAACGTGCAGGTTACTGTGCCCTCATAAGTCTTGAAATCACATTTCGGCGTAGTACGTACCCAGCTATCTGGCCATTGGCTGTCCATAGCTGTGACAGGGCCGGTGTGATTAATGACCACGTCCATGATCACGCGGATGCCTCTGTCATGAGCAGCTTTGACCAGTGTCTTGTATTCCTCCATGGTCCCAAAATTGGGATCGAGGACGGTCCAGTCCCGGGCCCAGTAGCCATGAAAGCCGTAGGAACGACCGGTGCCTTCGTCGGTGGCATCATGGATTTGTTCTACCATCGGATTCATCCAGATAGCATTGATACCCAGGTCATTGAAGTATCCTTCTTCTATCTTCTGGGTGACCCCTTTGATATCTCCGCCTCTGAAATCACGGAGGACTCCACCGTCCTGCTTCCTGCCAAAGGCGAAATCATTGCCGGTATCGCCGTTGTTGAAGCGGTCTGTGAGCAGGAAATAAATATTGGCGCCTTCCCAGATAAATGGTTTGGTCGTCACTTCTGTCGTTTTTTCTTCCTCCTGAGGCTGGGTACATGAAAATACCAGCAGTACAACGACAATCGTCAGTATTTTGCTAAAGGTGTTCATAGTATAGTGTTTTTATTCCGAACCTTTTCTTTTAGGTCTTTCGCGCGGCTTTTTGACTTCAAAGCCTTTGGAGTCTGTAGCACCATTGACGCTCAGCTCCAGGGTGTATTTACCTGCCGTGAGGTAGTACTTGTCATTATCGGCTTTTGCCAGGTCATCAAATTTGGCAGGACTGTCCGTAGTAAAGTCATAGCTTACATAGTTGAGGCCTTTGTCAACGTCCACATCCATCGTATTGACTACATCACCTGCAGAGTTTTTAACACGCAAGGTGGCTTTACCGGCATTTTGGGTAAAGAAGACGAAAGTCTGCTTACTTTCTCTGGCATCCCTCCACGGGCTGGGCTTTTGTCCCCAGGAACTACTGAAAGTAACATTTCCGGTAGCATGAATGTAGCAAGCTTTGCCGGTTTGTGCCGCAGTCATGGCTTGCACAGGCTCTACATCGGCGATGTACAGTGACCGTCCGTGTGTGCCGAGGATCAGGTGGTTCTCTCTGGGGTGGATGACCAGGTCATGGACAGGGACAGCAGGGAGCTCTTTCCCGATTTGCATGAAGGTGTTACCCCGGTCCAGCGATACATAAACGCCATGGTCGGTACCTACGTAGAGTACGTTTTCGTTCTTAGGGTCTTCCTTGATGACATTGACTGGTTCCTGAGGCAGGCCCTGGCCAATTCTTTTCCAGGTATTGCCCTGGTTTTCCGATACATAGACATGGGCTTCAAAATTATCCCATCGGTAGCCGTTCAATGATAGGTAAACACGATTTTCGTTGAAGGCGGAAGCATCTACTCGGGTGACCCAAAGGTCTTTGGGCAGACTGCCAGTAATGTTTTTGAAGGTGTATCCGCCGTCAGTGGTGACGTGAACCAATCCATCGTCACTGCCGGTGTAGATCAATCCAAACTTGAGCGGAGACTCATCGATAGAAGTCAATGTACCATAGCTCACATTCCCTTTTTTACCCCCGTTGGTCAGGTCTTGTGCTGATGTTTCGAAGTCATCTCCCTGGTTGAAGGACCGGTGAAACTTATTGGAGCCCATGTACAGGATGTCCTGATTGTGTTTGCTAAGGGTGACTGGTGTTTGCCAGTTCCAGCGGTACGGGCGCTCGCCCAGCTCGTGACGAGGTGTGATGTACTGGCGGTCGTTGGTAGCGGTGTTGATTCTGAAGTAGTTACCAAACTGAAAACCGGTATAGGTAGTCACATTGTCTCTTGTGTCAATGGCCACCTGCATGCCGTCTCCACCCATGATGCGCTTGTAGGGGTAGTTGCCGCTGCTGTACCAGTTATAGCTGAACCGGTAATTGCTGGAGCCTTTCCACACGCCATTGTCCTGCAACCCACCATAGACGTTGTAGGGCTTGGCCATGTCATAGTTGACCGAGTAAAACTGACCTACAGGCAAGCTGTTGGTATGAATCCAGGTAGCACCATCATCGTAAGAAATATTGACACCACCGTCATTACCGAGAATGAGATGCCCGGGTTTTTTCGGGTTTACCCATAAGGCGTGGTGGTCTGAGTGCGTGTTGGCACCGCTGATTGATTTCCAGTTTTTACCGCCGTCTTGTGAGGTAATGATGGGTACTCCAAAAGTATAAATGATTTCCGGATTCTGTGCATCTACCCTGATCTGTCCAAAGTAATAGCCATACGAAAATACCAGGTTATCGATGTTGCCTTCGTGGGTTTTGGTCCAGGATTTTCCGCCATCTGTAGACTTGTACACTTCGGCACCTTTCACCGGTGTATCGATTAGTACTGAATTGGCATCTTCTATGAATTCTACCAGGGCCAGGTGACTGATTTCGCCTTTCTTTACCTGTGCTTTGATGTCTGGTGCGTTGTATTTGCCAGGGAATCCGTTGTCGTTGAGAAAATCGTTGATCTCGTTATTGCTCAAGGCAAGGAAATCTGCCTGGCTCATCGATTTGAGGCGATCCTTGGTGAGTTTGTCATCAGACGTGTCTGCTTCCTTTGGCCTGCGGTCCTGGTTGTCGTGGACGGCATAGACGATGTTGGAGTTGGATGGTGAGATGGCCAGACCAATTCTGCCTACCCCTGCAGTTTGTGGAAATCCGGCGTCAGACTTTGTCCAGGTTTCACCGCCGTCCTCAGATCTGTAGATGCCGGAGCCGCTGCCTGCCCCTTCAAAGTTCCAGGCCTTTCTGTCCTTTTGCCATGCACAGGCAAGTAGTCTGTCTGGGTTGTCCGGATCAATGGCCAGTTCAGTAAAACCTGTTTCATTATTAATAAACAGCGTTTTATTCCAGTTTTTGCCACCGTCAGTTGTTTTATAAATCCCTCTTTCCTCATTGGCACTGTACAAGTGGCCAAGTGCAGCGACCCAGACGGTATTGGGGTCGTTGGGGTGTACGATGACCCTGCCGATGTGGTGTGAATCTGTGAGCCCGATGTTTTCCCAGGTTTTTCCATTATCAGTGGACTTAAACATCCCAAATCCAGCGTATGAAGACCTGCTGGAGTTGTTTTCTCCACTTCCCAGGTAAATGGTACCCGAATTCCAGTCGACGTCGATGTCGCCGATGGTCATGATGATGCTGTTGTCAAAAAGTGGCGTATAAGAGGCGCCTTCATTCTTCGTTTCCCACAGCCCTCCTGAGGCAAAAGCCACGTAGAAGTGCGCAGGGTCCTTTGGGTTAACCGCCAGGTCCACTACTCTTCCACTCATAACAGTAGGCCCTACAGAACGGAAGGGTACATTGGCAACTAGTGATTCGTTTAATAAATTTTGGCGTACCTGATAGCCTGCGGCTCTGTCTGCAGCGCTGGTGGCTGCAGTAGCACCTGGCTGGGGTTGGGAATTTCTTCTTTTCCTTCGCTGTGCTTCACTGTCAAAAGTGAATGCCGTACAGCAAATGAAAAGGATCAGTAACAGCTTTCTCATGTAGTCATTTGATTAGGTTATTGTGATAGTAGCCAGCAGTCAGCAATTCTCTCTAAAAATGAACTGCAATGACTTCCAGTTTTGTCTGTGTAGCTATAGTTTGTCAGCAATGGTAAGATAATACATTGTCATTCTTTTAAAAAAAATGGATTGTACGGTGGGTGAAATAGCATGATGAAAACGATTGAACCCGGTTTATACAATAGCCTGAAATTACTTGTCAAATTTGAATTCAGATTTTCGTTTCTCTTGATGACCATTTTGATAGCTTTGCCGCATGAATCAGGTGAAGGCACAGATTACGCTGGCAGGCGTAGTAGTAGGATTGATAGGTGTAGCTTTTTTCTCTGCCAAAGCCGTTATGGTGAAACTGGGTTATCAATATGACGTTGACCCCATCACTTTGTTGCTCTTCCGGATGTTGTTTTCCCTGCCGTTCTATGTCATCATTGCTACCTATCAGCAAGTCGCCCGTCCGCTGAAGTTTGAAGTGCGTGATCTGGTAATCCTGCTATTCCTGGGGATTGTAGGCTACTACATGGCCAGCTACTTCGACTTTCTGGGGTTGCAGTATATCTCTGCCGGGCAGGAGCGGATCATTTTGTTTGTTTATCCAACCTTGGTACTATTTCTCAGCAGGCTGGTCCTTCGCACACCCATCAAGCGCATGCAGGTATTGGCCATTTTGGTGACCTATGTAGGCGTCCTGATCACTTTTTATCCGCAACTGTCGTCAGCCTCGCTGGCCGGAGATTACTTCAAGGGAGCTGGATTGGTTTTTGTGAGTGCGCTCACTTATGCCTCTTACCTGGTAGGCAGCAACTACCTGATTCCTAAGATGGGGGCCGCGCGGTTTACATCGCTGGCGATGATCGTTGCTTGCTTGTGTGTGATCATACACTATTCAATTACCCGGGATTTTGATTTGTGGAACTATCCAACAGAAGTCTACATCATAGGCGTGTCAATGGCACTTATTTCTACAGTGATTCCTTCCTACCTGATTTCTTTTGCCATTAAGCAGATGGGCGCATCTAACTTTTCCATTCTGGGAAGTCTGGGGCCACTCTGTACCATTACACTGGCCTATTTCATCCTGGACGAAGCATTTACAGCACTCCAGATGGTTGGCGCAGCGATAGTAATCGCCGGGATTTTAGTATTGTCAAAGCAAAAGAAGGGTTGAGTACTTTACCCACCGCAACCGCCACAGCCTCCACAACCCCCGCATCCGCTACAGCCACTACATCCGCTGTCGCCACCGCACCCGGAGCCGCCATCTGAATCAAAGGAAGCGTCAAAAGAGGTGTCGAAGTCTGAGGAGAAGGAATCGAAAAAGAGGAAGGGTAGAAAACCATCTCCAGAGCTGTCATAGACACCGTCATCCGTTGTCTGCGCGGTAGGTGATTTGCTGAATTCTTTGTCCAGTTTGGCCAGCAGTTCAAAGTCGAAGGACTTCAATAGAAAGATATTGCCCCCGATACGGCTCAGCACTTCTTTTGCTGCCTCCGGATTATCTTCGATCAGCCTGGGATAAGTGTCTTCCAGTTTTTGAATAGCCGCCTGTATGTCACTGCGTTTCTTTTCACCGATAGGGGTGAAGCTGACGGTATTGAATAATCGTTTGAAAAAACCATTTTGTACGCTGTCCCTCACGGCCTGTTGTTCCATCAACATTGTAAATACAAATTTTCGCTGTCCACCGATCTTCTGAAAAGCAATCTTCACCAGGTCTTTGAATAAAATCTCGAAGTTGGGATCGTAGTTGAAAGAATCAGTGAACGGTTTTTCGTGCACCACCGGCTTGTGAGAGTCATAGTTTACTCCTCTCACAATGTAGTGAGCCTCTTCTTCGCTGTTAGCCACGGCCCTGTGTTCAGAAACCAATACCTTTTTGATGAGCAGGTCTGCCATGGTGTACTTCAGCATGTTTTTGTACACGGAGAGATTTCCTGCGTGGATGAGATAAGTCTCGGCTGGAGTAAGTTGTGTTAAAATTTCCATTTACGTAAGAATTTTGGTTTTGGAATGACCCAGTTTCTATGATGGTTTACACGTGAGAATCGGAGCTCTCCAAACCTGACGTGACTGGGTGGCCAGATATCTGCCGGCACTTGCATGTTGAATATTTGCTGATAAAACTTTTTAGTCTCTTCGTACCAATCGTGGTATTTGTCCTTCTCGCTGTTTCCGCCTTTGGTAGGCCCGTGGTGGACGATGTGTCCCATGGTTTGCTCGCAGAAATCAATCCAGTAAGACTGCGTGTAGATCATGTGCAGGTGCCATACCTGGTCCACCTGATCTGACGGCGTAAGCGGATGGCTGGACTGACAAATGAGGAACATGAATTTTTTGTATTCCAGGATAGTTCGGAGTGCATACTCCTTGGTCCAGGAATTTTCCCTTGCCAGTCGGTCAGAGAAGGAGAAGTCAGCGGAAGGATCGTCCAATTCGAACCTCCTGATTTTCTGCCATAATTCCTGTGTTGCTTTGTCCATGCTCAAAGTTTAAACCCACTGATTTCGTTCTCTTTTCTAAAACGAACCCGATTCAGGTAGCATGTTGTCTACCTTCTGGATTACGGGCACCCAAGATTGGATTTGATCAACCTTTTGGGCTTTTTCATAGAATAAGTATATCAATGGCCTTGTTTTATTACAAATCTTGCCTAAAAAATGTGATTTTTTTGAAATTCATTTAGTCAAATGATCAATCCAGATCACTTTGGCCAATATAATTCTACTGTTTTCCCCCTCAGCTCATGCCCCGGCGACATAGCCGATAACTCATCTTTTGTCCGTTGGTTGGGAGTGTTTTTGAGATAAAATCCTACCCGATTTTCTTCCAGAAGAAAGATTTCGATGGGGTTTTTCTCGTTGAGAGCAGCGATGAATTCAAATACTTGTGTGTGAGAAATGCCCTGTTTCAGGCCGTTGGTGTTCATGATTTTCAGGGCCTGAAACTGGTTGTTGGCCTTCAGTATGACCAAATCATAAGCCATGTCTCCTGAGTAGGTAAAGGTAGCGTTGGACAGGAAAATGTATTTGTTTTGTAGTAAAGGCTTTTTCTTGTAGTAATTGTAGAAATTGAGTGCTTCGCTTTTGATCACTCCCCGGAAAACCATCCCATTGCGTATTGTATCAACGTGTGATTGCCCTTGCCCGGCCACAGCATCACTGATCCAGTTGCGCCTGATGAACAACTCATAAGGCCTCTGCAGTATCCCGGTAAATTCATCTACCAGACTGCCGTGAATAGGCATGCCATTGATGTCAATTACCTCAGCATCTCTGTAGCGGCAGTTGGTGATCAGTAATAGTAAAATAACAGGCAGAAGCAGACGCATGATAGACGTTTCTTTGATAGAAGAGTTCAAGTTAGGAAAAGCGCTGCTATTAGTCCACAGATCAGCAAAGCAATCTGTTAAAAATACCGAGATTTTTGAAGGATAAATTGGTAGGACCAATTGCTTTTTCCTATCTTCCACACTTTGTCAATAATGGAAAATCGGATGAAGGCATTGCTATGTGAGGAGTTGGGACCAGCAGAGAAACTCCAGCTTAAAGAGGTTGAAACCCCCAAGCCGGGAAAGGGGCAGGTATTGATCAAAGTGGGCTATTGTGCACTCAACTATCCTGATACGCTGATCATTGAAGGGCTGTATCAGTTTCGTCCTCCTATGCCTTTTGCTCCGGGAGCAGAAGTGTCTGGTGTCATTGCGGCCATCGGAGAGAGTGTTGAAGGATTCCGTGAAGGAGACCGTGTAATAGCCGGAATTACCTGGGGTGGTATGGCAGAATATGCCCTGGCAGAAGCCAATTTTACTTTTCATCTGCCTGAAGAGATCAGCGGTGCAGTTGGTGCCGCTACGCTGATGACTTATGGGACCAGCTACCATGCACTGGTAGACAGGGCCTTACTTAGCTCAAGTGAAACCATGCTGGTGCTTGGGGCGTCAGGTGGCGTGGGTACGTCTGCCATCCAAATTGGTAAAGCACTGGGAGCCAAAGTAATTGCTGCGGCTTCTACGGATGAAAAATTGCAATGGTGCAAGGAGCAAGGCGCCGATGTCCTGATCAACTATGAGGAGGTAGCCGACCTGAAAGCGCACCTGAAGGAAATTACAGGTGGTAAAGGGGTGGATGTCATCTATGATCCGGTAGGAGGGAAGTTTTCCGAGCCTTCGTTCAGGGCCATTGCCTGGGGTGGAAGGCACCTGGTGGTAGGATTTACCAATGGGGATATTCCTCGTATTCCCTTCAATCTTCCGTTACTCAAAAGCGCGTCTATCGTCGGCGTATTCTGGGGAAGTTTCATCCGCAGTCAGCCGATGGAAAATCGCAGGAATGTGAGCAGTATCTTCAACCTGATCATGAAAAAGAAACTGTCTCCGAGTGTATCTAAAATCTACGAATTGGAGGATGCCAAAAAAGCACTGTTGGAAATGAAAAACAGGGCCGTATTGGGTAAAGTGGTCGTCAGGGTCCAGTAGCGACCTTTCGGATTTTTCTGATGACGATTCGGTTAGTTTGGAGGTTGTGCCAGCAGTAGAAGTGCTGGTTGTTCAACCGGAAGATGGTTTCAATGATCGGATTGCGAATCTTATTTTCCTTTTTAAAATCCTCAATCGGTATAGGTGGATCAGTACGTTCATGATAGCCTTGAATGGGTATGCCTTCTGGGTCCACTACCAGGGAAAACATAGATCTTTGCCTTGTTTCAGCCTGCACGTAGTCCAGGGCATCTTGTGTCTGTCCAATGTCAGTCAAAGGTCCGTTGTAACCATTTTGGTAGGAACCTGTCTCAATAGCGAGGTTTTCCCTTTTATCATCATAGAAGAGGGCAAATGCAGCCTGCCCTTTGACAATTTCTCTGAGGAGCTTTTTCATTTTTCTGGAAGATTTCCTGCCTTTCATCTCCTCACCTTTGAAAAAATGGCCAATAGCAGCTGTATCCATCACTGCTCTACTCAGATTGATTTCTCTTACGACCTCCTCAGAAGGTAGGTCGTGAAAGGTGATTTCCAGGTCTTCTTTACTGATAGCCATCTGGACCAGCGTATCCCCGATGAGGATGGAATTGGCATTGTACTGGTAGAGGTTGTTGGCGACGTAGGATGGGTAATTGATTAACTGAAAGTTTTTGATGTTACTGTTGAGGTACATCTCATAGATGCTGGTACGGCCGTGAATGTGGTCAAGGGTCAGGGTTAATTTTTCTTCCGTCTGATAGAGTTTGAAGTAGCTGCCTGCAACAGCCAGCTTTACCTTGGTCTGATCACCGATCTTAACCAGTCGTTGATTACCCCTTTCGGTAAATTCCATCAGTTCTTTGTGCAAATTGGGCAGCGTTCTGTCCTCTTCTTCATCAGAAAAGTCATAGGCATACCTGGACAGACTCAGAGTCCCTCTCAGTGAGCGGAAAAGCTTATAGATTTTGATGATGGAAGATCGGTTTTGGACGGTGACGATGTAGTATCCCTCGGATGTGGTGAAGGTATGTAGCAGCCTTTCACCCTTAAACCTCAATGAAAAATCCGTAGCGCTGATGCTGTCCTGATCCAACTGGACCTGAAATGCCGAAAAGCTGTTTCTTTTCTTGTTGCTGAAAACCGCTACATAGTTCATACTGTCCAGCTGAAAACCACCCATCAGGACATTGAGTTCTTTCACTTCAGGAATGTTGGCCGAAAGGCTTTGCTGAGGTCTCAGTCGGTTGTTGAGCAGCTCTGCCCGCAGTATTCCGCTGGTAGATAACAACAGCAGTACATTCTGTTTATCTGAAGAAACGATTGGGAAAGCTTTGTGCTCAAAAGAGGCATCCAGTGGGTTGAGGCCGAAATTTTCACTCTCTTTCAGTTGAAACTGGGTAGAAAACTGCTGTGCCACCCCCAGCATAGGGACCATTATCAAACAGAAGAGCACAACAGAAATTTGCTTCATATCTATCACTAACGATGAGGAGGCTTGTCTATTACGCCAATCTGAATTATCTGATCCGAAAGAATTTGTATTCAATAGTTTTACAGCTTTTTCCTTGTCTGCCACAAATGTAATTCCAATTTGGGAAGGTCCTCTATGGTTTGGACCCGATTTATGCAATAGAAATTGTCATGAAGGTTTAAAGGGCAATAAATCAGGAACTTAAGATTATGAGTCATAGCACCGCTATGGTGAATGAGATTAAGTTAGCTTAGCGTCCCGGCGGGGAACCGCTGATTTGCAGCAATTTAAAGCTGGAATAGATTCTCTATTGAATATTTCGGGTTAAACGCATGCTTTTTGATTTTGGTCGAATTCTGCAGTTTTTGTCCCAGCGGCGAACAGTTTTTTAGAACCTCACACGCATTTGAAGGGTAATATCAGAGCGAATGCTGCCCTGGCTTTCTTCATTGCCAGTCCCTACCGTTGCTCTGTCACTGAACCGAAACCTTGCGTACCTGGCCCAGAAGTGGAGCTTGCGGGTAGCGTTGTACTGAAGCAGCAGGTAATTCCTGATGCCCGTGCCATTGTAGGCGGGTATCGAGAAAGCATAGAGCACGTTCCGTTCATAGACGTATTGTCTGTTTTCAAAGTCGTCCGTATCGAAAATAGCAAATCTTGTACTGAACCTAAGCTTTCTAAACCGCAAGGTGATGTCTTGCAACACTACAAAGCCACTTGTTTGCAGACCGCCGGCTTCATAGTTACTCCACTGCACCCTCGACCGTAGTGTCACAGTGTTGTTGACTTTATAATCGAGATTGGCCAGGAAATTATTTTTGCGTGTATCGACCAATCGATTGAGGTTACCGCCAGATTCGTTGATTGTGCGTTGATCTACTTCTTGTCTCCATTGGGCATAAAGTAGGATGCTCCTTTTTGGCGCATAGTTGGCCCGGATCAGGTGTTCGTGACCTTGTGAGGGAGCCTCTGTGCGGAATCGTAACCACGGAAATGAGAAACGATCATAGAAGGCCGTGAACAAGTACCTTCCCGATGGTTTGACCTTGATTCCCCAATAGACCCCAGACTCATTGATGTTGCGAGCACTTTCGCCAAAGCCATTGCCATAAAAGGAGTGGAAGTCGCGTTCATAGTGGCGAAATAACATACTCAGGTCTATCATTCGGGACAAGCTGGCCGCAAAGCCTCCAACCGCGCCAATGCCGCCCGACTTGCTTTGCGCCACTTCTGAAAACAGTGTGAAATTTTGCCAGTTGTAGTGGGCATGTAAGCTGCCTGCATAGTTATTGCTACCGCTAAATTCAAACTGATTGTAGTTGTTTGGCCTGCGAAAAATGGGGATATCGTAGTGTGTGTAGAGGAAGTTTGCGCCTACTTCCAGCGTGCCTTTTCGGTAAGTGAGGTTACCACCAAAGTTTTGCTCCAGCACCTGATTTTTATTGGCAGACTCATTGAAGGTCCTGTGGAACCCACTGGCTTGTATGGAGGAGACAAACTCCTGGAAGTCGGTGAGGGTGGTATCGCTTTTTGCATTGCCATCCTGCCGCAGCCGACTGTAAAAGGTGGTGAACTCCAGGTCGTTTTGTTTCAAAGTAACAGCCCCACCTCTAAAATAGCCCGATTCCAGTACAGATGCATACGGCCGGACTCCCAGACTACTCTTTCTGATCGTGGCGACTGTTTCCGCACCTTTGCCAGGATTGAAGCCTGCTCCAAAAACCAGTCCCTGCCCAAACTGCAGCTGGTAGTCACCCAATGCCAGTGTTTTGACCTTTCCACGGTTGTACAGCTGGAAATGATAGGAATAGAAGTCAAAGCCGTTGACATTTCTCTGGTTGTCAAACCGCAGTGGTTCGCCGGGGTCTTTTTCAAAGGTAAGCCCAAGGCTGAAGTCCCGGCTGTGGCTGGCCCTGAAGCGTCCGTAGAGCCTGTTTGAGCCGCCGGCATAACCGTTGTTGGCCGTACTACTGTACCCTTCCTGCTGTTCCAGCACATTGAAATGCCTCAGCATGAAATACTTGTTCTCTTCGTCAATGATTTTTTGAAGAAGTGGTTGGTTGTTGTTTTGATTTTCAATTAAAGTCACAAAAGGAAGTAATTCCCTGATGGTATTGCTATCGAAGCCTTTAATGGTCTGCAGCTCATAAATGGAGAGCAATTTTCCTGTTTTAGCGATGTGGTGAAAGAAAGCCGACAGCTGAGCAGGCGAAAGTATGAACAGCGATTCCAGTTCTGCTCTTGTCGTATTGTTCAGGTTGATGGGGTGGGTATAGAAGAGCAGCAGCGATTCATAGAGGTCTTCGTAAAGAATGTCGTCACTTTGCACCTGAAAAAGCCGTTCAGCGAAGTCTTCCAGGTCTATTTCCGCCCGGACAAACTGCTGCGCCTGCAGGCAATTGCCCAAAGAAATACAACATAAGAGCAGGAGCAGGGTAGGCCATCTCATAATGTGATGCCCAGTGTGAGGTCATGAATATCGCCCAGCACCTGCTGATTTCCATAAGCATAGTCTATGAGAAACCTACCTGGTTGGAAACCCACGCCAAAAGAACCTCTGACCGGGTTGGTCTCTATCCCGGTGCGGATGGCGACTTTTTCAATCAATTGGTAATTAATGCCGATGCGTACGCGTTCTTCCGCATCCACCTGCTGGAATACTTCAGCATTGATGGTCAGCTCGTCGGTAGGCAGGTAAGACAAACCTACTTTCATGGTCACGGGAAGCGGCTGTTCTGCGGCATTACCGAGGTTTGCCTGATTGATATTGAAAACATAGGCGCCCAGACGTAGTTCCCTGGTGAGTTCGGCCAAACCGCCAAATTCGATGACAAAAGCCGAAGTTTTTCCCAGCGTTTCGATGTGGTACTGGACGTAAGAGAGATTGGCTCCCAAGCTGATCAGACCAATTTTGTTGCTGAAACCTACCGAAGCTTTCTGCTCACTGAGCAGGTCTCCTCCAAACCGGAAAAAGCTGACGCCCAGGGTACCAGGTTTGAGTGGACGAACTAATCCAGCAGCTAGGGTGTTGAGTTCATTGATGCCGAAAAGATTGCGATAACCTACAAAGGCTGTGGTCTTATCTACGTGTGCGAGTGCGCCGATATTGTTGAATACGCTGTAAGGGTCGATGAGCGTTACACTACTATTGCTCATTCCTGCGGATTGACCGCCAAAATCATAAAAACCACTTTGGGCTTGAGAGTTAAATGAACAGAGTAGCACAACAATTAAGATGGTGTTTAATTTGTGCATGCCGTAAAATAGGACTTATTTTTAATTTTGACAAAGTTTCACCGTTATCTCTATATGCTGATGGAATTCAGAATGATGATCTTGACCGTTTTACTCCTGCTGCCAGTGTTGGTTGCCAGAGCACAAGAATCTGAGCGCTATGCCAATGGCCAACAGAAATTTAGCGGACAAACGCAGGGTAGTCAGAAAGTAGGTCTCTGGACGTACTATTATCAAAATGGGCAGGTGGCCTCAAAGGAATACTATGTCGATGGCATGCTGGAAGGTGAAGTAGCCTATTTTTATCCCAATGGCAAACTTCAGGTGAAGGAAACATGGAAAGCCGACTTGCTTCAAGACTCCGCCTTTCATTATTTTCCCAATGGGCAACTGCAGAAAAAAGGCATCTACAAGGATGGCTTATATGACGGGAAATGGGTTTTTTACGAGGAGTCTACCGGAAAACTAAAGAGAACCGGGAGCTATTTCAACGGACTGCCGCACGGAGAGTGGTTGTCTTATGATGAGGCAGGCGAGCTGATGCAGAAAGGGCGCTATGTCCATGGCAAAGAAGACGGTTTCTGGCAGTTTTATGAAGATGGGAAACTGACTTTTGAAGGCGGCTATCAAAATGGAGAGCAGGTGGGCGAGTGGTTCCAGTATACCAAGAAGGGGAAAAAGAAACCCTATAGGTATTAATCTTAGATGCAAGATATAAAATATATTTAGGCCTCAGATATGGATATGTAAAGTAGGCAATAGGCAGTATGCAAATCAATGATAGTTTTATAACTACAATATCGCCAATTACTAATTACGCATCACAAATTACTCATCAACAATAGTCACTCTGTTTTCTGACCTACAATGCCGCGCGGAAATTGATGAAAAAATTGTTGTTGCCTTCGGCGTTTCGGGAATATTCCAGTCGCAGGACAAAGTCATAAGCAGAGACAAAATCGAGTCCAACACCAACACCATAGAGATAACGCTGCGTGAGGCGGTCACTGCCATTGTAGTTGGGATAGCGCTGCGCCCAGCCGTGGTCAAAGAATACTTTGGCATAGAAGGCATAAGGGAGTTTCTGGAATTGTTCTATCGGCACCACGCGTTTCAGGTCTTGCTCTCCCTGGAACAGTAGCTTTCTCAACGAGTTCTTTTGTAAGGCATACAGCGGAGATTCTATGAGGTCCAGCTCATATCCCCGTATCAGAACGCGGCCAAACCCGACCGCATTGTAAAACCGATAGGCCTGGTCGTCGCGTGTACTCCAGAGACCGTTGAAGGTGGAGGCCAGGTAAAACCCTTTCTTTAAATCAAAATACTTAGAAAACCGCACCGAACCTCTCCATTGATTGGCCGCGCTGCTGGACGACAGTCCCAGTCTGGTCGCACGGGCCGAAATGAGGAAGCCGCTTAGTGGGTAGTTTCGATAATCCCGCAAATCTCTCACAAATGAATAAGTGAGCCTGAAATGGCGTTGCGTCTCCAGCCCTGTACGGGAATATTCCGGATTGAGTACATGGACACTATCGGCTATTTGTGTATGGTTATAGTCCACCGTGAAACTGTGCACGTTGAAGAAGCCTTCGCGATAAGTATAGGCCACACTTGGACTAAAATTCCTGAACAAGATGCGTTCAGAGTTGTAAAACTCAGGTACGTGGTCTTCGCTGGTATAGGCAATGTTCTTACGCTCTTGGTAGGAGAAGTTGAAGGACAGTCCGCTGTTTTGTCTCTTGTCAATGTAGGGAATAACATAGCTGATGCCAAAGTTTCTTGTAAAGCCAAACTGTGCCAAAAGCCGTAGCTTTTCATTCCTGCCACGCATGTTGAAATGCAACAAGCGCAGTCCATAGTTCACCCTGCTGAGGTCACGGTTTCTGTTAACCCACCAGTCGTTGAAGTTGCGGTCTACCAGTTTGAAAATGGGAATGGGAAAGAAAAACCATCGTTCATTCAACTTGACAATAATATCCACTGCATCGCTGTCAGATTCCAGAATTTGTATCTCTGTGGTATTGAAAAGGCCGAGGTTAAAGAGCTTTTGCTCATCGCGATCGGCAATCTTGCGGAGTTCATTTTTGCTAAGGGTCTGCCCCAGTTCAAAGTTGAGTTCGCGGTAAATGATCTGGGGCTTGGTGCGTTTGTTACCGAGGAGGTGAATTTGTGAAATGGTGACAACTTGCGAGGTGTCAATGGGGTCTTTGAGTGATTTTCGTTGCGCTGATGATAACTGAGACCACAGACACAACAATATTACCCCCCAAATGACCACGCCGATTCTCACTGTTTCAGAAATCCTCTTATTCTCATCAAGTATCTAACCACCAAACCTGAAAGATAATTCGATTTATTCATAAAAGCCTAAACCTTACGCACAAGTAATTGGCATTTATGAATTTAGGACGCAGGTTCTTACACACCCCCATACTGGAGGATCCTGCTAGCGCTTTGTAATAATATTGTAAATCAGTAAGTTAGGTGTTGCTACATGGTGTCTGATGAGTAGGCTTGGTGAATTATTCTGTCAGGCGAGATTTTGTCATCAATGTGTCAGTTACAGCACATTTTTAAGTTGTATCTTTGACAGGAGTAGTGAATCTTTTTTGTAAAGCTCAAATTGTGGTCATGAAGTTACTTCGGAAGCTATTGATTTTACCGATTTTGTTTTATCAGGCAGCGATTTCCCCGCTGTTTCCTCCAACCTGTCGCTATACGCCTACCTGTTCTCAATATGCCAAGGAAGCCATTATGAAACACGGCTTGAAAGGCTTCTGGATGGCCCTGAAACGAATAGCCAGCTGTCACCCGTGGGGAGGCAGTGGTCATGATCCGGTACCTTAGGCGCCTGGGGGGCAGATGTTAGTTTTAAACAGACGGAGTCGTCCTTTAGACAAAAGAGTAAAGAACAAATGTAAAAGACCGCGTCCCGAGCCGCGCGCAACACAGTAGGCAATACGCAGTAGGCAAAGTGCCCCGGGCAAAATCTTCTTTCAGTACAATTAAAGACACTTGTTATTGTACATCTCTAGTGTTATATAATAGATGCTGGATTTTAGACTTTTGGGAGGTGAGCCTCCTGGGGTTTTCCGTAGCTACTTTTGGTGTCACAATTGCTAACTACTTGTTTCACTCCTCAATCAGATAAAAGTGTAAACATGGCCATTTGTCTGATTTTCGATCACTTTATTTTTATTTAAGTATCTTATCACTTGAAAAATGGATGATAAGCGATTTGTATCTGCATCTCCATTAAAAAGATAACCACAACAATCAATTGCAAAAAGAAAAAGTAGGATACCTCCTGTTGGGGCTTATAGGACTGGTTGCCATCATTGGTTTTTCCTTGTCAGACCCTATTGAACAGGACCTGGACTACCATAACTTCAGTGACGGACTAACGATCGCCAGAATTCCCAATTTCTGGAACGTGGTCTCTAACCTTCCTTTCCTGCTCGTCGGGGTATTGGGGGTACTGCGACTGAAAAACATGAACTGTGCAAATCTTCAGTTTCTGATCTTTTTTGTGGGGGTGTCATTGGTCGCCTTCGGTTCTGGATATTATCACCTTAGTCCCGATAATCATACGTTGGTTTGGGACAGGTTGCCCATGACCGTTGCCTTTACAGCACTTATATCCATTGTGGTCTCAGAGTTCATCCATCTACAGACAGGAAAGAGGCTGTTATGGCCATTGGTAGCACTGGGAGTGGTTTCTATAGTTTACTGGGTACAAACCGGCGATCTAAGATTTTATGCATTGGTTCAATTTTACCCGATGGTCGGAATTCCCATTGTTTTGGTGTTTTTTAAGTCAGCATCGCATTCAACGAAGGGCTTCTGGTGGCTGTTGATGGCCTACCTGCTGGCAAAAGTGTTTGAAACCTTTGATGCGCAGATCCACGATTTACTGGGCTTCATGAGTGGTCACCCGCTGAAGCATGTGGCTGCGGCGTTTGGTGTTTATATGTTGATCCATTCCTTTAAAGAAATTAATGCCAATCAGGAAACACAGTCATAACATTCAACGAATTGAACTAGTCGGCACTGAAATACCAAGATCGTCAAACAACTGTGGAGAGAATTACGTCATTATAGATTAAGAAAAGACAAAGCTTTGTGCGTTGATCAAAACTGTGTTAGTTTCCTATATCTGTTAAACCTTGTGAAAATTTAAATCCGTCATTATGAACAGTCATCACTTGATGAAATTAAAGTCTGTTTTCTTATTAGTATTTTCAGTTTTTTTGGCTCTTTTAGCAAAAGCCACGCAACAAGTGCCTGACATTTTGATTTATGAATCTCATCAATTGAAATTAGAAACAGGCTGGGGGCACCCTTCTCCGCTGGAAACCTACTTTTCTCAGAACGACCTTCGCTATCCTTTTACCATGATCAGTACAGGGAATTATCGTGGGCATGTGGCTACCTGGTACATTGATCAGGGCAAATTCTTCCTCACGGAAATTGATGTGCGGAAGGAGAAGTACAGCCCGGAAAAGTACCAGGTTACCTCCAAAAACCCGTCTTTCAACAGTAAAGATACTGTTTTTGCAGATTGGTTCAGCGGTGTGCTTGTTGGTAATTTGAGAAAGAAAGAGCGCTGGGAAATAATTAAAACATACTACATCCATGTGCTGAATGGTGAAGTGCAGGGAGTGGAAGTGCTGGACGATGCAGATAAGGAAAGCCTTGGTCAATTGAGTCTAAAGGATACAGCCAATCAGGAGTTGATCAACAAGTATCGGATGGTAGTGCTTAACGAAAATTACATCTCTTACTACTATCGGTTGAATGGTAAAGACACAGTAACAATAGGTGAACAAAAGGCGCATTTCCGGCGCCGTATGGAAGGAAGTCCGGTTTTGTCTTATTTTTCCAATGACCATCTGAAGTGGCCCTATAACTGGATGAACGCTGAACAAACCGGTGCTCCCAACTGTCAGTGGGAGATTAGAAATGACAGTGTTTTTCTGAAAGAAATAGGTCTTTTGTCCAATCTGAGTATTAGAGAGGCCGACAGAGAGGTGGTTTCATTGCAAGAGACACTTTCGCTGGACCAGTCAGCCGATGAATTGTTTGCTGGTTGGATTGATGGTGTTTACTTCATTGAATATGGTAAAATGGAGATTCGACCTGGTTTATCAGACCTCAAGCAATTTAAACCGAGTGAATTTGTCTTCTACAGGTTCTCTAACGGCGTAGTGTTGGAATCAGCGTCTGTAGGTAGCGATTTCAATTTCAGGGAGATGCCTCAGGACACGCCAGCCCATTTGAAGCGAATGATCGAAGACCTTTGATTTGTATAAGATTAGATGGAGGGTTTAACTTGGTTCACTTTTTGATAGTTTTACGATAGACTCTGGGTTTACCCGTGATTTGATGGGCCCCGAGTCTGCAGACAAAACACTAATCAGAGTAAATCACACAATCTATGAAAAACGTAGTTATCACATTTTTTGCAATGCTGATCATTCAAGCATTGCTATCCTCCTGCGCACAAAACCCATCTGCTGATGTGGATGCATCAGTATTTGAATCCCGGATCGACAGCATTCAATCTCAATATCAAGTGATAGAGAAAATAACAGGTAATACGTACCTTGAGTTTGATGGCGGCACGATGATCTGTGTCAGGAAAAATGCTTTCCTGGACGCAGCAGGAAACCCTGTCAATAGCAATGTGAAAGTAGAACTAAAGGAAGTGCAATCGCTGGATGAGTTCCTGGAGGGAAGACTTTCCACGCAATCAAATGGGAAGCTATTGTCGACTTCTGGTTCTTACTATATCAACGCTACCACCACTGAGGGAGATCCTTTGACACTCAATAAAAACGTAGGGTTGAATGTTTCTTTTCCTACGTTGTCGAAGGACAACGATGTGGAGCTTTTTACTGGCCAGTTGACCGATGCCGGAGATGTCAATTGGATCCCTGCAAACAGTAAAGAAACAAAAATGCCTTTTCCACTTCTGAAGCCACCCAAAAAGATCGCGAAAACAGTCAGTAAGTTTGACGTTGAACAAACACGCATATTGTTACAGGATATCGAAGAGAATTACGTCCGGTCTGATGAGTTCTATGTGCATAAAAAGCAGCCAGAATATAAGATGAAGTGGAGTGCAAAGTACATCAACGATGCAAAAGCCTGGTATGCTTATAACGAGAAAAAACTGGCTGCATACGCAAAGATTGAGAGAAGGTATGCCAGAGCAAGAAGGAAATACCTCAAGAAAATGACAGACTGGATTGCAAAGAATGGGGTGGAAGGCATTAATAGCACGGCTGGAGTAAAATCCTATGAATACTTCATAGACCAGATGGGGTGGTATAACTGTGACAAATTTATCAGTCAGCAATTAGTGACTTTTCGGGGAACTGTGCAAGGCGAAAGCCCTAAAGTGAGGGTGCATCTTTTATCCTACCAAGAGATGGTGCACATTACTAATGTGAGTGATGACGATGGCGGGTTCACCTTCAATTTCCCTCAGGGGATACCTTTTGAAGTCTATGCTACGACATCCAACGCAGTATTCAGAAAGCAATTTGATGGTAACAACACTGATTTGAAGACCCTTGTACTGGTGAAAAACTGATAGCGAATTGATATTTATTCAGGGTCTCTCAAAGAGTACCCTGATTAAAACCCTTTCTTCTCAGAACCACAGACGGCGATTTCGCCGACACTGTTGAGGTCAAAAGAGGCGCCAATGTCGCTGGCAGCAAGGATGACATTTTTCTCTTCATCTCCCTCACCCAGGTGAATCTTTACTGAAAACCGCCCTTCAATGATTTCGTCATAAGTAACGGGGTTGTCATCAGACAACAACGCTACAACTGTTTCGCTATTGCCGGTATCGCCGGAAGTAGGGTTGAGCAGAAAAGCGACATCTGCATCTTCTGTGCTGAGGTTGCCGAAGTGCAGGTGAGTTGGATATGAAAAACCTCTGATGGTACCGTCCAACTGAATGAAGAAGGTCGCAGAGTTATCCGCATTTTTAGTAATGGTCAATGTCCCTGAAATGTTGTTGGAAGAAAAGGAAGGGAGATCATAAATGACTGATTCAGTCGTTTCATTGTCCTGGCCACAACCAACTAACAATACCATGATCAACGCGAATGAGAAGAGTGCTATGTTTTTCATGCTTTTAATACAATTTAAAATGATCGAAACCCTATTTTCTGCTGGAACATTTAGCAATTAAATCGAAGATACAGGATTTTAACAGACTAATCCTCCTTTATCAATGAAATAACCTACTTGATAACATTATTGTGGGTGATTCTGTTCCTGACCGGCATAAAAAAACTACCCGTCGGAGGACGGGTAGTTCAGATTATAAAATAAAATATGTTATTGATGCTTACGCAACTTGAGCATCCAACTTACTAGACAATGCAGCCTTAGGTGCAGCACCTACCTGCTTGTCAACTACCTGCCCACCTTTGAATACTAGCAAAGTGGGGATACTTCTGATACCAAACTGAGCTGCTACGTTAGGGTTGTTATCGATGTCGATTTTACCGACTACCGCTTTACCTTCATAGTCTTCTGCCAATTCTTCTACGATAGGTCCTACCATTCTACATGGTGCACACCACTCAGCCCAGAAGTCTACCAGTACTGGCTTGTCTGTGCTGATCACTTCGTTGAAGTTGCTATCAGTTATTTCAATTGCTTTTCCCATTTTCTATAATTGTTAAAATGCTTCTATTATTCGTTATATCATAGATACACAAAAGTAGTGGAATTTGTTTCATTACCCTTTGTGTCATCGAGGATTTTGTAATCGGAAGGACAAAAGGCTATATCCCAATCCTGTTGGTAAAGCTATTGTTGAATAGGCCATCGGCATCAAAAAAGTGCCTTGTTTCTATGAATTCCGGGGTTTTTGGATATAAATCGGCCACCTGAGCTGCATTGAGTTCATCCATGTTAAGACCCCAGTGCGGACGACAACCTCTTTTGATCATTGCACGCTCTATACGCTCCATGATCTCGAAACTACCATAAACTTTATGCAATACTGGCACTTCTATCATGCAGGTATATTGGTCATACATAGGTGCCATATAGGCCTTGGACTTATTGACAAAACGCAATGAAATAGGTGAAGAGATGTACTGGCGGGTTTCTTCGCTCGCCAATTCCTGTACCAGTTGCATGATTTCCTCAGTCGCTTCTACATAGTTGGTAGATCCTTCTGCAGGCACATAGATGGTCTTGCCGTCAGCCTCGCCTTGCTCTACCGGGAAGCCCAGCTCTACAGCCGTTCCGAAGTTCTTCACCTGGTTGAGGCCCTGATTGAGGACCTTGTACCATTTGTCGATGTAGTTCTTATCCTGCTGGCCTTTCAATGCCTTTTCCAGGAATTTTGGCACCTCTTTGGGGAAAGTATTCATCATCGCGATCAGGATCTCGGTAAAGAACTTGAAGTGAGAGACAAAGCTCTCCAATACGTTACGGTGTCCTGAAGGCTTCACAGTGCCCAGGTCCTGAGGTTTACCGTTTTTAAGAACTTCTTCACGGTTGACAACGATACAACTATTCTTTCCATCTATCTTGAAGGGATTGATCAGCACCTCGAAATCTCTGGCGCCACCTACAGCCTTCCCGTCGACCAATGAAGGTTTGAGATCTTCCCAGGTAGTCATGGTCCTGTTCTCTTTGAGGTAGTAAAATTTCTTTACCGCGATAATTACAGAATAGATAATGCCCATGCTACCCATACTCACAGTGGTAGAGTGGAACTTGTCGTCATCCTGGATCAACGTAACACCGTCGAGCGGATATTTTGAAGGGTCCGAGATGCCGTCGGTCGGTTCTACGCGATAGATATTGCCATCCCCGGCGACAAGTACCAATGACTGGATGAGGTCGGCGTAGTTACCAAGGTCAATTCCTGAACCATGTGTGCCGGTGGAGGCGGCTCCCAGAAACGTCTGCACGTTGGAGCCTCCCATATTAGGCAAGGCCAGGTCTATGCATTCCAATGCAAAGGTCAGTTCCTGAATGGTGATTCCAGCCTGCGTTTCAAATAGTAGCTCATTATCGGCAGGTCCAGCTTTGAGTAGTGACCTGTCCAGGTGAAGCGGGTAGCCAAACCCGCCGGTGTCTATCATGTAATCTGTGGTGATCGCCACATCCGATACAGAATGTTTGGAGCCATAAGCCCGTACCTTGACGCCTTTGGAGCGCGCTGCCTGCACAATCTGCTGGATGTCCTGTAATGATTTTGGACGCTCCAGTAGCAATGGGTCAACTGTTCTGTTACTGGAAGAGTCTACCCATTTTTTCCTTGCTCCTGTCTCAGGCGCTTTCAACAGGCGGATAAACTCCTCCCACTTTAAGGTCTCCCGGGCTTGGTTTTCAAGACGTTTTTTTCGGTGCTCGGTGTCGTCTGGTGCTTCGTCGAAAAACTTCATGAGCCAGCCTTTTTCATCGGCGTGACGATGCATGACTGCCTCAAAAGGTCTTGGTTTTCGCTCCCAGAAGGATAAAAGTTTGTCTGATAACCCTGCATCATGCGGGTTCTCCAAGAGGTCATCCAGGTGCCTCCGGATTTTTCTCTTTACGAAAAAATCAAAAATCATAGTCTTTAGTTAGGATTGGTATTGTGTTAATTGTTAGCGTTTAATCTTATATTTATAGGTAATTAGCGCTATGATTTTATGAAAAATAAAAGAGTTCTACAAATTTTTTTAGGCATATTCGGTTTAATACCACTGATGGGAGGGATCAATGGCTGGCTAATGGGACCGGACCGATTGCTCAGGCACGTCAAGATTCTCAATAGCAATTCGGAGTACTTTCACTCTTTTGATAGCGAGTTCCGGTTCTTGTCGGGCTTGTGGCTTGCCTTTGCTGTGGGTATTTTCTGGACCATCCCACGCATAGCAGAAAGGGCTCAGTTCTTTACTTTCCTGTGCTGTGCCATCATTTTTGGATCGCTGGGCAGGATAGTCTCCATTTTACAAGCGGGCAGACCTGAGGATTCCACCCTGATTTTTATGGGACTCGAACTAACCTTCGTGCCCCTGATGATGTGGTGGGTGAACAAGGTAGCGAAGGCCAGCTAGGTCAGCACCTTATAACTCATCCCTTCCAGCTCCTCAAGCTTGTTCAATAGTTCGTCCGTTGGGTCTACCTTTGTTGTCCTTGCGAGCAGGCTCAGGTTCAACAGGCGGTTCTCGTGCTGGTCGGTGACCTGCATTTTAAGGCTGCACTGGCCAGGATACTCGGTCGCGATCGACTTGAGTTCGTCTATGGTAAGCCGGTTGATCGATGACAGTGGCATGAACAGTTGAATGCCTTTGGTGTATTTCTCGCGGATGTCCGGCAGCGGTGCGATGTCGTTGATCTTGAACTCCAGCTCTTCCGAGTGCCACCTCGGCTTGACCGATCCCTGAATGTAGAGGAACCAGCCGGGTACGAAATATTCCTTGAACTTGATATAATCCTGTGAAAACAGGTACATCGTCTGTGTGTCGTTGTAGTCTTCCAGGGTAATGACTCCGAAGGGATTTCCTTTTTTAGTCGTACGGTGATTGACAGCCGATACAATACCGCCAACCTTGATGACAGGCAGCCTAGATAGTCCCGGCAGGTCATTGAGGTCGGAGAGGGTGGCGTTGGTGAAGTTGTCAATCTCAAACCGGAATTGATCCAGCGGATGACCGGAGATGTAGAGTCCTACTACTTCTTTCTCGATATTGAGTTTCTCTATTTCGCCGAAAGGCTCCATTTGTGATACCTTAGGCACCGGAGTTGCTACGCCGGAGTCGCCTCCAAAGAGTGAAGACTGCGCACTGGCCTCTTCCGCGTGCATCTTATTAGCATATTTGATCGCCTTTTCGATCAGCGTAGAATCGGATTCGTCTTTGTGGAGGTACTGGCGGCGATGGTACTCATCAAAGCAATCAAATGCACCAGACATGGCCAGACTTTCAAATGTTTTCTTGTTGACCGTTCGCAGGTTGACGCGCTCGGCAAAGTCGAAGAAGGTCTTGAACGGGCCATTTTCTTCTCTTTCCTCGATGATGGAATGCACGGCGGCATCACCAGTCCCTTTGATGGCACCCAGTCCAAAGCGAATTTCTCCTTCCTGGTTTACCATGAAGTTTACACCCGATTCATTGACATGAGGTCCCAGCACGGGGATGCTACGGCTTCGGCACTCTTCCATGAAGAAAGAGACCTTTTCAATGTTGCTCTGGTTGTGCGTGAGGACGGAGGCCATGTACTCAGCCGGATAGTTGGCTTTCAGGTATGCAGTGTGATAGGCTACAACTGAATAACAGGTAGAGTGCGATTTGTTGAAGGCATAGGCCGCAAATGCTTCCCAGTCTTTCCATACTTTTTCAAGCGTCTTGGGGTCATGCCCTCTTTCTTTTCCGCCATCTATGAATTTCGGCTTCAGCTTTTCCAGCAGGGCAAAGATTTTCTTGCCCATTGCTTTCCTGAGCACATCTGCTTCACCCTTGGTAAATCCGGCCAGCTTCTGTGACAAAAGCATCACCTGCTCCTGGTAGACCGTAATCCCGTACGTCTCGGCAAGGTTGCCTTCCATATCGGCCAGGTCATAGGTGATCTCCTCTTCTCCATGCTTCCGCTTAATGAAGTTGGGGATATATTCCATCGGGCCCGGGCGGTAGAGGGCGTTCATGGCAATGAGGTCTGCAAAACGGTCGGGCTTCAGCGCGCGAAGGTGCTTCTGCATACCGGGCGACTCAAATTGGAACGTACCGTTGGTTTCTCCACGCTGATAGAGCTCATAGGTTTTGAGGTCATCCAGCGGAATCTGATCGGGGTCTATGTCCACGTTGTGCCTGATCTTCACATTGGCAATGGCCGTCTTGATGATGGACAATGTTTTCAAGCCCAGGAAGTCCATTTTCAGCATTCCGGCATCCTCCACCACACTGTTGTCAAACTGGGTGACGAACATGTCAGAGTCTTTGGCGGTAGCCACCGGGATAAATTTCGTAATGTCATCAGGTGTAATGATGACCCCACAAGCGTGAACACCCGTATTTCTGACGGACCCCTCCAGAATGGTCGCCTGCTGGATTACCTTGGCTTTTAGATCGGAGCCTTTTTTGAGATCGGCCAGCTCCTGTACCTCGTCAAAGGCCTTTGACAATGAGGTGCCGGGGCGTTCCGGTATCAACTTCGCAATGGAATCCGTATCTGGCAGACTCAGCTCCATCACACGGCCAGCATCACGGATGGAGGACTTGGCGGCCATGGTACCGTAGGTGATGATCTGAGCGACCTGGCTTTTGCCATATTTGTCAATTACATAGTTGATGACGCTTTCCCTGCCTTCGTCGTCAAAGTCAATATCAATATCGGGTAGTGATACCCTGTCCGGGTTGAGGAATCGCTCAAACAGGAGATCGTAAGCGATGGGGTCTACGTTGGTGATCCCGATGCAGTAGGCAACAGCAGATCCCGCTGCCGATCCCCGCCCGGGACCGACTGAGACGCCCATTCTACGGGCTTCCGAGGTGAAATCCTGAACAATGAGAAAGTAACCGGGATATCCGGTATTGGCAATCGTGGCCAGCTCAAAATCCAGGCGTTCCCTGATCTCAGGGGTAATTTCGTCATAGCGCTCTTTGGCGCCTTCGTAAGTGAGGTGTCTTAAAAAGTTATTTTCCCCTCTCTTGCCACCGTCCTCGTCGTCTAGTGGGTCGGTAAATTCTTCCGGGATGTCAAAGGCAGGTAGCAGTACGTCCCTTTCCAGCTTGTACGATTCTATCTTGTCGATGACCTCCTGGATGTTGTAAATCGCTTCCGGGATGTCGGCGAAGAGCTTTTTCATCTCCTCCTGTGACTTGAAATAGTACTGATTGTTGGCAAATCCATAGCGGAACCCACGTCCTCGCCCGATAGGCGTAGATTGCACTTCTCCTTCTTTCACACAGAGCAATACATCGTGTGCTTCTGCATCTTTCTTGGTGAGGTAGTAGACCTCATTGGCAGCGATGATCTTGACGCCGTACTTCCTGGCAAAGTCCACCAGGACCTGGTTCACGTGGTCTTCATCTTCCCGGTTGTGGCGGATGAGCTCCACGTAGAAGTCTTCGCCAAAGGTCTCGTGCCACCATTTAAAAGCCTCCTCAGCCTGCGTCTCACCTACATTCAGGATGAGGTTGGGAATTTCCGAGCCGAGACCCCCTGTAAGGGCTATTACACCTTCTTTATATTGTGTCACCAATTCCTTGTCGATACGGGGGAAGAGGCCATATAGTCCCTCTTCATAACCCAGTGAGCTCAGCTTGGCCAGGTTGTGGTAACCGCCTTTGTTTTTGGCGATGAGCACCTGATTGCTCCTGCGGTCGGGGTTGTCTTTGGTAAATTTGGTCTTTGTGCGCTCTTCGGCGATGAAGAACTCACAGCCTACAATGGGCTTGATGTCGTTTTTGAGGGCTTCACGCACAAAATGAAAGGCCCCCATCATGTTGCCCAGGTCCGTAATGGCGACCGCAGGCATGTTTTCTTCCTTGGCTTTTTTGACAATCCCCTTGATGTCCGGCGTCGCCTGTAGAATGGAGAACTGTGAGTGCAGGTGCAGGTGACAGAACGGCGTATCAATCTTGGTGTGATCTACCTTGCCAGTACCAAACTGGCCTACTGCCTTCTTGTCCTTGACGGCAAAGTTGGCCGCATCGAGTTTCGGCGCTTCGTAGGTAATGTCCGTAACGGGGGTGCCGTCCAGTGGCTCAATGACACCTTCTTTGATCAGTCCAAAAAAGGCTTTGGAAGTCGCATCTACATCATAGGCTGCATCGTGTGCATCGCTAAATCCTTCACCAAAGAGTTTGGTGTAGAGTTCTATCAGTTTGGGCTTCTTGAGTCGGCCACCCTTGCCACCCGGTAGCTGACAGTATTCAATGGAAACCTCTGAAGTATCGATGTCATAGATCTCCTGCAGGTTGTTTTCAATGTCCATCCGGTAGTACTCACAACCTACGATGTTGTTGTCAAACTCTACGTTATGCCCGACCGTGGCTTGTGTGCGGGCCAGGTCTTTTTTGAAGATCTCCAGCACTTCGGAGAGGTCATGACCTTCGTCGAGGGCCCGTTGTGTACTGATCCCGTGAATCTTCTGCGAGTTGAAGGGGATGGTAAACCCGACGGGCTTGACAATGTAGTTGTGGTTACTGATCAGTTCACCGTTAGGACCATGCAGCTGCCAGGCAAGCTGGACCAGTCTGGGCCAGTTGTCGGTGTCAGAGATAGGTGCAGAATAGTTCTGGGGTAAACCGGTGGTTTCCGTATCAAAAATTAAATACATTCAGGGTGTTTTTCTAAGGTTTTCCGAAATGAAAAGCAGGGTGGTGCTTTCTTTTCCCGTATTCTCAAAAGTAACAAAATCTGCGATGAGAAAGTGGCGATTGTGAGGAGAAAATTTTTCCCTGATCATCTCTCAATTGATAGTAGGTTGATGCTGAGGTGATTGGTTGAGCTGAGGGTGTTGTCTCATTGATCGGACCCATTTCAGGAACGATCTCCGCGCTTTTTCTGTTGGTGGTTTTAGAGGATTATATCATCGAATGATAAGCGCAATTCATCTAATTGGTTTGATTACTAGACGCATCCAATGTATATTTGGATTATATCGGGAGCAAGATATTGGTATATCCAATTTTCATGCTCAGGCGAGGCCTCTCATAAAGACTTTAAAACATCACGAGCGGGAAACTAAAACTTGTGATAGCAAGGCCGCTTCGATCTCCACGATCGGGGACGGCCTTCTGTTTTTTATTAGACTTTAGACGCTAGTTTTAAACAGACGGGGTCTAGACAAAAGGGTAAAGAACAAAGACGGGGTCGCCTAGACAAAAGACCGGGTGCCGGACCACGGATCGCGGAGACTGGTAGTGGTCTGTGTGACTTGGTCTGTGCGACCCAGTCTGTATTCCAAATTAGTATCGCTGACTCCGCGTCCCGAGTCGTGCGCAACACAGTAGGCAATAGGCAGTTGGCAACGTGCCCCAGGCAAAATCTTCTTTCAGTACAATTAGGGTCTCTTTTATTGTACATTTCTAATGTTATGTAATAGATATTAGATTTTTGTTTTTCCTGCACTGGCTAAAAATCCCACACTGGCTAAAGTCTGGGCGACCCCGTCTGCAACTTTAGCCTACGAATAAAAGCCAGCTTTTAGCTGGCTGCTATGGATACCAGTTTGCAACTGGCCTACAGCACTGGCCGTTGCTCATTCTCCTTTCCTTCAATCGCCTGAATCACGCTCTTGACCATGCTTGGCACTATGAGCTGGTGGAAAGGTTTGACAGGGAAGAAGTAGAGCTTGCCAAACCAATTATTGTACTGAACGATGGTGGAGACAGTCAGGGTCTTGCTGATTTTGTCTGTCTCATCACCGGCTTTGAACACGGATACCCGGAAGTTGAGGTGTTTGTCGTCTTCTCCCAGGATGACTTCATTTTCATCGCGGTGGTAGACTTTGAAGAGTCCCAGCCTTTCATCGGGTGCACATTGAAAACTGTCCAGAAGAGCTTGTCGATTGTTGGGTTTTCCCGATGTTTTTAAACCAAATAGCGAGACGATCCGGTTACGTAATTCGAAAAGGGCCCCGATCCATTTGGGAGAAGCGGTAAAGAACGCTTTGCCAATGTCTGCGGAGGTAATTTCATTCTCCATGTCCAGGTAAGTACCGCTGAAACTGTCGACATAGTCGAAGGTAGATTGGTTCAGGATGGATGCCTCAGGAAGTGTCGTTTTTATGATGTTCATCACAACTGGTTTACCGTTAAAAATGCTACTTAAAAATGGGCCAAGGCTTGGTGACTTCGTAATTGGTTTTACGGGAAATGGGATGGTTTGGTTGGTTTATGGACCTGGCTGATTGCTGGGTGGCCCCACCTGCCCTGGCTTCAGCTTGTAGCTGGAGCCTACGAATAGAAGCCAGCTTGTAGCTGGCCT
>ERZ1740068.247-NODE-247-length-30955-cov-7.392816_pt1 | contig 30955 bp, 19 predicted proteins | sample MGYA00581735_ERZ1740068 | MGnify/ENA primary metagenome ERZ1740068 (study PRJEB43018, sample SAMN04849740) | marine metagenome | isolation source: floating plastic debris | place: Pacific Ocean | collected 2008-08-30 | study: EMG produced TPA metagenomics assembly...
CGGCTTTTCTCCCTGGCTTTGGGCAAAGCACTACGTGGTTTTGGGTATTTGCCGCCGTTACATGCAATTCATCCGATTGCTGGCATCGTCAACCAAGCAATTCTTCCGCTAAGGCGAATGCCCTGATGAGCAACACCCACCCAATTTAGCGCTTGTGCCGAGCAAGGAGCATGTAGGGCGTGAGCCAACCGGATATTCCTGCTTTCGACCATTTTTACGGGCAGTGCGACCGAATGTAAAACCGATCCGCAACGTGTTCTAAAGTGATCGATATTCGTTTGATCAACCTTCAAAAAAGAACATTAACGAATTAAAGCATCCGACGATATACCAACCTACTACTACCCTATGCTACTACTGGTCGAACGCTTCAACGTCCAGCAACCTATTTCCCCAATACCTCTCCTGTAAACCTCCACCAAAAGGCTGGCCGATTGCCCCGGTATCGGTCAGCTATTTTTGCCTTGTTGCGCATCATGTATCTCGATATCCCCCCCAATCCAGCCTTTTCGAACCGGATTCGTGGCTAAACCAACCACTTTAAAATTTTTTGGACGGTATATTTCTAAAGGCATCAACTTTACACTTTAGACTTGGGTTGGTGACCATTGCCTGTTCTGAAGCATTGCCTCTTCTTTTAGTCATGTAAGTGTATCCATTTTTACTGCGAATGCCACCTTGCAGTGAGCGATACTGCTAGTTGTTGTAGTTTTGGTTGTCCCCAATTCCCTGAAGCAACGTTTCGTCTATTGATGGCAACATCTGATATTCTTTTCACTTTGAAGGCCTACAGCTGGCGGGCCGCAACCAACAGCATGCTGTTGGTGCTTTTGTGCTGTGCGGGTGCTGCTCTTTTCGGGGTGGCAAAGGGCCAATCTCCCTATTACCGGCAGTTTACTGTAGATGATGGATTGCCCAGCAACGAGGTATATCAGGTGCGGGTGCAAAGCAATGGCATGGTGTGGTTTGCTACCGACCGGGGCATTGCCCGATTTGATGGTAATAAATTTGATGCCTTTACCCAAAATCATGGACTGGCGGACCCCACCACCATTGTGATGACGGAAGACCCTGCAGGCAACATGTGGTTTGGTACTTTGAGCGGACGACTTTTCAAAATGCAGGGAGATAGTTTGGTCCCACATCCGCAAAACGCCTTGTTGGACTCCATTATCGACAGTCAAAACATTCAGGCATTTGCCATTAGAAATGATACTACCTGGGTGGGGCTGGACCGTGAAGTTACTTTTCGATTGACGAAAGACGGCCAAATACACCGATTGATTGAGGTTAAAAGCACCAGCACATATGGATTATACTTCAAAAGAATTGATAGCTTACAGAAGGTATTTGGTGCTCAAAACGAGAACCAAAAGAGCCTTATTTACAAGAAAAGCCAAAAAATTCAACTTTTTTTCCCTGATTTCTTTCCACCTCAAAAGACCCGCACCTACGATTATCCGAAAGGGTCAAACCATGGTTATACCAATCATGATTTTTTACAAGTCACCCCCAATGAAATCCTGTTTAGTGAAGCTGGCCTGCTTCTCCTGTTGCAAAAAGATCAAGGACTAAAAGTAATCCAGCAAAACCACTGGGGCACTGCCTCTATGATTAAGGATCGAAAAGGCAAGGTGTGGATCGGAAATTTGAACGGTGGGGTTTGGGTACTAGACCCGACCAACAACTATGCAGTCATTCATCGTTTCCTGCCTTCTATGCGCATCAGTTCAGTGCGCCAAGATCAAGAAGGAGGATACTGGTTTTCAACGCTCAACAATGGTGTCATCTACATGCCAAATGTTAATTTGAGGCATTATACCTTACCTCAAATTACCACTGACTTAAAAATTCACAACCTGGAGGTTTTAGATGATCAACTGCTTATTGGTGGCCTTAGAACAGGAGTGTTAGCGCTTCAAAAGGCGCAAGATGGTTTTCATGAGCAGGTACTTCAGGTAACCTATCCCATCTATGCTTTTCAAAACTTAGACATCACCCCCGATCAAAGTATTTGGGCTACCGGAGATTCTACGATGTATGTGAAGATGCCAAAGTCCGATTGGACCAGCCTTTCTGGGTGGGGTAAACACTTCCTCCATTATGAAGGTGAAAACATCATTACTGTTCAGCGCAATACCTTTCGCAAGTATAACATTTACAAAAAAGAAATTCTATTCGAAAACAAGATACCCGGAGTACGTGCTATAGATTTCCACCGTGACCTTTCTGGTAATTTCTGGATGGCCGGACTCCATGGAGCTTATGCATTTGATAGTCAAAAGTTTAATCTTCACCAACTGCCTTTCCTCAAAAGCAAGATCAGGGTCAACTGTTTGACTTCCGATTCTACCTACCTGTATGGGGCCACCTTTGGCAAAGGTGTATTTCAATACCATAGGGGTGATTCTACTTTTCGATGGATCACCGAAAAAGATGGTTTGGTAAGCAATACCTGCAGCGCCATTACCCTGGATCCCAACGGCCGACTTTGGATTGGTACCAACCAAGGTATTAGTGTTTTTCAACCAAGCACCACGGGGTGGAGTTTGGTCAAAACCATTGGTCGTTTTGATGGCTTTAAAGCCCACAAGGTGAATTGTTTGAAAGTTTACCGCGGCCGTATGTGGATCGGTACGGACGTTGGCTTGTGGTCGCTACCGTTCGAGGGACTGGCGAAAAACAAATTTGTGCCCAAAGTATTGATCACCCAGAAGGATATTCTTTCTCGGGAGGGCAAAAGAACCTGGGGAAACCGGGAGCTGACCCACCGGGAGAACAACCTCAGGATTTCGTTTGCCGCTCACCTCTACCGCAACGGAGGTGAGATTTCTTATCGGTGTGTGCTTCAACCAACCGACAGCATTTACCGCTACAGCAATTCATCCAACCCATCGGTACAGTTCAATTCGCTCTTGCCAGGAGCATACACGGTAGCGGTTCAGGCGCAAAACAGTGACGGTCACTGGGGACCAGCCACTACTTACGACTTTGTTATTCGTCCACCCTACTGGGCTACCTGGTGGTTTCGCTCGCTGTTGGTAATGGTCGCGATTTCGTTGATCGGCGGATTTATCGTGTACCGATACCGGATTAAAATGCTGAAAACCCAATGGCAGTTGCAGGTATACGAATCGGAGCAAAAAGCATTGTTTGCACAAATTAACCCACACTTTATTTACAATGCGCTGCATTCGGCCCAATACTACCTCACCTCTAACCAAGGCATTAAAGCCGGTGACCACCTCGCACGTTTTGCCAAGTTGATGCGGGGCATTCTCGAAAACAGCAAGGCCTCCTTTTTCTCTATTGAAAAGGAGCTGGAACTGTTGGAGTTGTACATCTCCCTGGAGCAAGAACGCTTTGACGGTGCCTTCGAATACCGCATTGAAATTGATGCGGAAGTAGACCAATTGACCGAAATTCCTTCCATGATCCTTCAGCCACTGGTAGAAAATGCGCTATGGCACGGTATCCTCAACCGAAAGGACAAGCAAGGAATGCTGACTGTTTCTTTCTTACCCGAAAAGAATGGGGTTAAAATCAGCATTCGCGATAATGGTATTGGTCGCAAAGCCGTTCAAAAAATGCAAGCCAATCAAAACCGGGTACACGAATCCTCTGGATTGGAGCTGATTCACAACCGTTTGAACATCCTTAGTAAATATAAATCCCGAAAATTCAACCTCGCCTTTGTCGATCACGAAGACGAAACCGGAAACCCAACCGGAACTGAAGCCCAAATTTTCCTCAGATATGAAAACTAACTACCGTGCGATTTTGGTGGACGACGAACACAAATCGCGCTTGAACCTGAACCTGCTACTCCAAAATTTTTGCCCGCATATCGAAGTCGTTGCCGAATGTGAAAACATTCAGGAAGCCAAAACTGCTCTGAATACCTACCGCCCACAATTGGTATTTCTTGACATCAAGATGCCTGGTGAATCGGGTTTCGACCTATTAGAGTCGGTTCAGGAGCGATTTTTCGAAATCATTTTCACCACTGGTTACGATGAATATGCCATCAAGGCGTTTCAATACCACGCCATCGGCTATTTGTTGAAGCCCATCTATTCCGCCGATTTGGTGGAGGCGGTACAACGTGCTACTCAATATATGGACCACGCCCACAACCGCTACATTGAGTTGTTGCAAGACTTGCAGCGCAACACCGTAAGGCAAACCATTCCATTGCCAGTAGAGGATGGCTTGGAATTGGTGAACGCCAAAGACATCCTGCGCCTGCAGGCTGAAGGAAGTTATTGCCAGGTTTTTCTCAAAGACGGACGCCAATTGCTGTTGACCAAAAACCTGAAAAGCATGGAAAAAATGCTGGATGGAGAAGCGTTTTTTAGGATCCATCAATCGCATTTGGTGAACCTTGATGAGGTGCGCAAAATTCTGAAAACCGACGGTGGCTTCGTGTTGATGAGCGATGGTGCAGAATTGGAAATTTCTCGCCGAAAGAAGGGCGAATTGTTGGAGTTTCTATCGAAGTAGTTTCGCTTCAAAACCGCTGAAAACCGTACACTGATCCCTGGTCATAGATCGATTTAGGGCCTATAGACTATTGCCCTGCAACACTGTAGGCATTGAGAATTGGGAGCATTCCCCTTTGTTCTCACGACCGAATTTTATGCCTATCGACCGCATTTTGCCGAATAATGACCGAATAGCAAATTACTAAGAAACGAGCCTTGAAACGTCCCATTTTTGTAGTGTAACAATTACAAACACCTTGATCTGCCTGCTCTACCTCACCCTTCAATTGCCTTTGAATTTTTGCAGGCATCAAGCGAACGATACACTTGTTAATCAACAACTAACCAATTGCTCTACTGGTCCTGCACTCCAACGACCAGAGGCCTATTTCCCCAATAAAGCCGAGCCCCCAGAAGGAGTCAGCTGGCCGATCGCCCCGGTATCGGCCAGCTTTTTTAGCTCTTCTTCACCTTTTTTCAATCTTGTTTCCTACCCATTTCCGCACCTATCCTTGTTGTAGTTTTGTGTAGCATAGGTTCACTTCGAAGGTTCAAACAACTTTATTTGGCCCAACACCTCCATAGCGCTATTCATTGGCTTCCCAGGTTTTGGGCAGCTTCCCCTTTTCGGTTGTACTCGACGATCCTATTGCTGTTATTATGCGCTATGTTCAGGGGCTTTGTACAAGGGCAATCACCCAGCTATCGGCAATTTTCCTTAGCCGATGGTCTACCCAGCAACGAGGTCTATCAAGTAAGGGTGCAAAGCAACGGCTTGATTTGGTTCGCAACCGATCGTGGCATCGCTCGATTTGATGGGAATCAATTTGTCTCCTTCACCGAGAGTGATGGTTTAGAGGATATTGTTACCCTCGTAATGACCGAAGACCCGGAGGGCAACATGTGGTTCGGCACTTTGAGTGGCCAGTTGTTTAAAATGCAGGATGATAGCCTGGTGCCTCACCCACAAAACGATTTGCTTGATTCCCTCATTATTAATCAGAACATTCAATCGTTTGCGGTTAGAAATGATACTACCTGGGTGGGCTGCGATCAGTCTTTTTCGTTTCGCCTGACCTCCAATGGTGAGATCAAGCAACTACTAAAAGTTCAAAAGAACCATGCTTGTGGATTGTTCTTCCAAAAAATTGATGACCGCCAGGTAGTTTTTGCCAAGAAAGCTATAAAAGTACCTATCTCGAAGAACAAATTAAGAACTGCTAATCAGTTATTTCTTCCCGGTGTGATGACCGGAGGGGAAATCGTTACTTGTCCTTTTCCGGATACGACCAGGGCTGGATACAGCAACATTGATTTTTTACAAGTCAAGAAAGGTGAACTACTCTTTGTCGAATCAGGACTACTCTATTATTGGAAAAAAGACATCGGATCGAAATTTCTCTACAAAGGTCGTTTTGGTACTGCATCGATGATCCAGAATACACGTAGTCAAGTATTGATCGGTGATTTGAATGGCGGTGTATTGGTTATGGACCCCAACCTGGATTACCGCTTGGTTCATCGGTTTTTACCCTCCATGAAGGTGAGTTCTATATGCCAAGACAAGGAAGGCGGGTATTGGTTTGCTACACTCAACAATGGAGTAATATATGCGCCTAACCTGGACTTTAGGCAATATACTCTACCTCAAAAAACAGATAAACTAAATATCAATAGTCTCCATGTTGCAAAGGATCAACTCTACATGGGTGCCCAAAATGTAGGGGTTTTATCACTTGAGTCCTCAGTACAGACCCTTTTGGATTACAGCCTACATTTAGAGTTACCGGTGAATGACTTGCAATTTCTGGACATGTCGTCTGATAATACCTTTTGGGCTATGGAAAGAAAAACCAAATATGTGAGACAACCAGGTTCCCAATGGATTCAATATCCCAACTATGGCAGACATGTGATTGACTTCAATGGTGAAACGGTGAAGTATATACAAAGAAATGCTTACCGTGAATTCAAGCTTAAAAGCGTTGAGGTTAGCCGTGAAGAAGTCATTCAGGAGATTCGCACCTTAGATGTTCATACCGACCTTTATGGTGAAGTTTGGATCGCCGGTATCCATGGAGCTTTTGCTTTTGATACCAACGAAATTTTCGCTGAAAAACTGCCCTTTTTTGAGGAGGAAACCCGAGTGAACTGCCTTTACTCCGATTCGCTCTATTTGTATGGTGCTACCTTTGGGAAAGGTGTTTTTCAATACCACCTTCAAGACGCTACCGTTCGATGGATCACCACCGAGGATGGATTAGCAAGCAACACTTGTTCTGCATTGACGATTGATCCATACGGCAAGCTTTGGGTGGGCACCAACCAAGGAGTTAGCGTGATGCAACCCGATAGTGTGGGTTGGAGCCTGGTAAAAAACCTGCATCAATTCGACGGCCTTGAAGCACAAAAAATCAATTGCTTAAAGGCCTACCAAGGACTTATGTGGTTTGGGACCGATATCGGTTTATGGTCTACTCCCTTAAATGATTTATCGGTAAACGATTTTGCTCCTCAGGTTCTTATTACCGGAAAAGAAATTCTTTCGCGCGAAGGAGGAAAAAGCTGGCAAGCTCGGGAGTTGACCTATCGGGAAAACAACCTTCGCTTCTCGTTTGCAGCGCCTCTTTATCGTAATGGAGGTGAAATTAAATACCGTTGTGTACTCTATCCCAATGATAGTATTTACCGCTACAGCAATTCATCCTACCCTTCGGTTCAATACAACTCCTTAGCACCCGGTGAATATGCGTTAGCGGTGCAAGCCCAAAACAGTGATGGCCGCTGGGGTCCGGAAACCGCTTACAGCTTCGTTATTAATCCACCCTATTGGGGCACCTGGTGGTTTCGTGCTTTGGTAGTACTGGTGGCTTCTTCCCTCATTGGTGGGTTCATTTATTACCGGTACCGGGTAAAAATGCGGGAGTCCCAGTGGCAAATGAAGGTGTATGAATCGGAACATAAAGCACTGTTTGCACAAATCAATCCGCACTTTATCTACAACGCGTTGCACTCAGCTCAGTACTACCTTACCTCCAACCAAGGTACCAAAGCCGGCGACCATTTGGCGCGCTTTGCCCGGTTGATGCGGGGCATTCTCGAAAACAGTAAGGCTTCCTTTTTCTCCATTGAAAAAGAATTGGAACTGGTGGAGCTCTACATCTCCCTGGAAAAAGAACGGTTTGACGATGCCTTTGAATACCGCATAGAAATTGATCCAAAAGTGGATCAGCTCATGGAGATTCCTTCGATGATCATTCAACCTTTGGTAGAAAATGCGCTTTGGCACGGCATTCTTAACCGCCAAGACGAAAATGGTCTGCTGGTCCTCACGGTACAGGCCCAAAAACATGGTGTTTTGATCAGCATTCGCGACAACGGAATTGGCCGCAAAGCGGTGCACGAACTGCAAGCCCAACAAAACCGGGTGCACGAGTCGTCTGGCTTAGACCTGATCAACAATCGCTTAAAGATTTTGAGTAGTTATAAATCCCGGGAATTTCACCTTTCCTTTGTGGACCACGAAGACGAATCCGGAAAACCGATGGGCACCGAAGCTCAAATTTTTCTTGAATATGAAGAATAACTATCGTGCTATTCTGGTAGATGACGAGCGAAAATCGCGCATGAACCTCGCCCTTTTGCTCAAAAAGTTTTGTCCACAGGTAGAGGTGGTTTGCCAGTGCAAAAACATTCAATCGGCCAAAAAAGCCTTGGGCACCTACCGCCCTCAATTGGTGTTTTTGGATATCAAAATGCCCGGTGGATCGGGTTTCGACTTACTGGAATCGGTTCAGGATCGGTTTTTTGAAATCATTTTCACCACTGGATACGATGAATACGCGATCAAAGCATTTCAACACCACGCCATTGGGTATTTGTTGAAACCCATTTATTCAGAAGATTTGGTAGAAGCGGTGCAGCGCGCTACGCATTACATGGAGCAAGCCCACAACCGGTACGTGGAGTTGCTGCAAGACTTGCAGCGACCAAGCACCAGAGAGACAGTTCCCTTACCTGTTGAAGATGGATTGGAATTGGTAGCGATTAAAGACATGCTTCGGCTGCAGGCAGAGGGCACCTACTGCAAGGTATTTCTCAAGGATGGGCGCCAAATCATGTTGACCAAAAGTTTGAAAAGCATGGAGAAACTGCTGGAAAGTGCGTCTTTTTTTCGCATCCACCAGTCGCATTTGGTCAACCTGAGTGAAGTGCGCAAAGTGTTGAAAACCAATGGTGGTTTTGTGTTGATGAGCGATGGGGTAGAATTGGAGGTTTCCCGCCGAAAAAAAGGGGAATTATTGGAGTTTCTTTCGAAGTAGCTGGTTCTTAAAAGTGTAAGGGCCATAACACCTCTACCTGATCATAAGGCAAGTTAACCACCCGCTTTCCGCTGGCCTGCAAAATTGTCAATGCTTCCGTCTTTCTTTCTCCGGAACGAACCAGAAATCGGTTGTGCACCCGGTGAACGACTTTAGCGCCTTTGGGCAACTGGGTTATGATTTGCCCATCTTTCCATACAAATTGCGCTGCCTGGTTGTCCCATTTGGTGACGGTATAATACCCTTCTCCCCAATACCTTAAATCGAAGAAGTGTTCGTCAAAAAGCGCTTGTTGGTTGTCGTCAAAGGCCATCCATCCGGTGTAATCTTGTGCAGCAATGGTTCCATCCTTGTAGCAAGAATGGGAGCGCAAGGGATTTTCATGGATTTTCTGCCCCGCCGTGTTCAACAAAAAACTCCCGAATCCCAGCTTGTCCAAGGTGCCCGGTACCGGCACCGGCTCCCCGAGGGCATTGACTGCCCGCTCTCCGAAAGCAGCAGGCATATCAGGCCCTAGCTTTACCCGGGCTATCCCGTTTTCAAAATCATCTGCACCGTCGTATTGGCACGCCACCACTTCCTCTCCCTTCGCATTGATGTAGCCGTAGGTCAAGCGCATTTCCAGTTGAGGATGCCGTTTGAAGGCTGCCTCCGTCATGGTTTCCAGCTGGGCCAACTCTTCTAAATAGGCCGCCACTACCCGATTTGTGGTTTCTTGGTCGAACCGATGCCAGAGGGGTTGATTAATTACCTCGATGCGTTCTTCTATGGTGGCTACTGGCCTATACACGTTGCGCCATTCGTAGCGAGCTACCCAGGCCAGGCCTTCGTTAAAATCTCCTACGTTTTGAAACACTATTGGAACAACGACCTTGCCGTTGCGATCAATGAAACCCACTTTTCCTTTTTGCTCCACCCGCACCAAACCTTCGGAAAAAGCGCCTCCGCGATTATATTTTGCCGGGATGACCCAAGCTCCTTGGGAGTTGATAAAACCCAATTTTCCACCCATCACGGCATTGGCCAAACCTTCGGAAAACCTACCCATGATGTCCAACTCCGGAGTCGTTATTACCAGACCATTGGTAGCTACAATGTGTAGGTTGCTATCCTTTATGCCCATGGTTAGCCCCTCCGAAAACGAACCAATATGGTCATAAATCACCTCGGTAATGACTTTGCCTTCCGCATTGACAAGGCCATACTTTCCAGTTGGAAATTGCACCATTTCCCCATCCATTTCTTCTTCTGTCCCACTCGTTTGATGGAATACCCTGTAACCTCCATGGGGCAATGGCTCTACCTCATCGTATGCGGGTTCAAGCACCCAGGTCCCCTCCCGATCGATCAATCCCCACTTGCCCTCTGATTTGGCCGGAGCCACCCCATTTTGGAAGGGTTTTATGGCTTCATAAGGTCCTTCCGCCACTACTTGATTGGCAAGGTTGATCAACGCAACCTGGCCCTCCTGCTGCACCGCAATGCGTTCCTGGCCCAAGCAGTGGATGGCTTCATAAATCATGGGGAGGCATTCTTTACCCGCACTGTCCAATAGCCCCACGTGTTTTACCCAAGGCGCTTTGCCGGTTTCCAACTTTTCAACCTTGAAAAATCCCGCACGATCGTAGCTTACCTCCTGGTATTTCATCGGAACAACCACCTGGCCCTCCCAATCTACTACTCCCGTTTTCCCATCCTTTTCCACTTTTAGAAAGGCTCTGACTTTTTGCCACTCTTTGGAGTCCATTTTTTCAACTTTTGGGGTGCAAGAAACCAAAAAATGGAGTGTACACAGCGCTAAAAACAGCATAATGAATTTTGGCCAACCCAGGCCATTGCTCCACCAACTAATGCCACCTGCCTTTTTCATGGGCTTACAAATCACTAGGTGCAAAGCCAAATTCTTCTGAAAAACACCGGGAAAAATAAGCCGGGCTACTAAATCCGGAAAGATAGGCTGCCTCAGAAACGTTGGTCGCCTCTTTTTCCAAGAGGTTTCGGGCGTGCAAGAGGCGAAAAGATCGGATGAACTGACTCGGCGTTTTGCCGGTAAGGGCTTTTAACTTGCGGTGCAATTGGCTGCGGCTCATACCTACGGCTGCTGCCAACCCTTCGACCGAAAAGGCCTCATCGTTGAAGTGGTTTTCGATCGTTGCCCAAACTTTTTGCAAAAAAGCTTCCTCCATACTAGGGAGTTCCAACTGCTTTACCACCAAAAGTCCATTTTCCTGAATGCGTTCGGTCACACGCTTTTGTTGCTCGAGCATGTTGCGCAAAATGAGCCGTAGTTCTTCCAAATCGAACGGTTTGGCCAAATAGTGATCGGCGGCTGCTTCCAATCCTTCCAGTTTGCGGTTTTGGTCGGAAAGTGCAGTCAACAGCACTACCGGAATATGGCTGGTAGCCGGCGTTTCCTTGATGATTTTGCACAACTCCAGGCCGTTCAATTCCGGCATCATCACGTCCGTGAGCACCAGATCCGGTATTTGTTCCCGGGCCACCTCCCAACCTTCTCTGCCATTGCTGGCGGTAAGTATTTGATGGTCTTCGCCCAATTGTTCTTTCAAAAACCGGATCATCTCAGGATTGTCTTCTACCACCAATATCCGGGAAGCATCGTTCAAGGGCCGTTGGCTGGGCGGTACCATTGGTTTCTCCGTTGGTATTTCTCCCAAGGGCTCCTTCAAGGGCAAAGCGATCGAAAAGCTAGTGCCCTTGGTAGCTTCAGAGATCACACTGATTTCTCCGTGCATCACATCCACCAAATCTTTGACCAAGGCAAGGCCAAGGCCGGTACCTTCCACTGCCAATCCCGGTTGATTCACGCGGTAAAAACGGTCAAAAATATGGGGCAAATCTGCGGGCGGTATCCCCTGCCCCTGATCCATCACTTCAAAACGCAATAGGTTGTGTTCAATGGTGGCCTTAAAACTCACCCTACCTCCGTCTGGAGTAAACTTGAAGGCATTCGACAGCAGATTGGTGACTACCTGTTCCAGCTTTTCCCGGTCGTAGCGCCAGCGGGTATCGTGCTCGGATAAGCTTACCTGATAATCAATCTGATGATCTTCGGCCAAAGAGCGAAAGGCTTCCGTCATCAATCGGAGATCGGTCAACAAATACCGGTCTTCCGGATTCAGGGGAAGCTCTCCTTTTTCCAGGCGGGCCATTTCAAGCAATTGATTTATGAGGCCCAACAAGCGCTCTGCATTTCGGATCATGCCATTCAAATAATGCCTCTGGTTTCCCTTTAACGTATCCGACTGCATGGCCCTGAGTGGAGAGAGCAACAAGGTGAGCGGAGTTCGAAATTCATGGCTAATGTTGGCAAAGAAAGTGGACTTAATGTCGTGGATTTCTTGCAACTGTTTGCGCTGCTGTTCCGACTGTTGTAATTCAAATTCGGCTTGCCGGTGTTTTTCCCGTTGCCGGTGCCGCAAACGGAAGAAAACCAAACTGCCTACCACCATCAAGATAAGGGTTCCGAGAAATGCAATGTTGCGGAGATTGCGCGTTTCACTGAGCTCTAATTGATTCAATGCCAACTCTTCCTGGGTTTTGGCAACCTCATAGCGTGCTTCAATCTGTGCCAGCTTAGCCGCTCGTTCTAAGCTAAAAAGTGAATCTCGAAGTTCTACTTGGAGGGCATAGTAGTGCAAGGCGCTATCGTACCGCTTCTCTGCGGCATACGCTTCGTACATGGCATAGAGTGCATCACTCACCTCCTCTCCATAGTCTAAATCCGAAGCAATCTGGTAGGCTTTTCGGGCCAGGTAAAGTGCCGAATCGGTTTGGCCTTCTCCCGCATAAGCACTTGCCAAAGCATTGTAAACCGGAGCCAGCTCATAATAAGCCTCCAGATTTTGATAGAGCAGTAGGGCGGCATTCCACAGACCAATAGCTTTTTTGTTTTGATCGGCCTTATGACATGCGGCCGCCCGATTGGACAACACTTTTGCAATCAAATCGGGGCGTTGGGCGAGCTCCGCATAGAACTGTGCCGAATCGAGGTAAATTCCGGAACGATCCGTTTCACAGGTGGATAAATTGAGGTAAGAAGTTGATAGTTCGGCCGTGTCTCTCAACCGCTGAAAGATGACCAAAGCCTGGCGGTGGTAATCATAGGCCGCCAATAAGTCGTTTTGGCCGTAGTACAACACCCCGATATTGACCGCAGTGAAGGCCATATCGATGGAATCTCCGGTAGCCTGAGAAACCAATAATGCCGATTTGTATGCCTCCAAAGCTTCCTCGTATAGGTTGAGGCGGTCATAGACCACACCCATCAATACCAACGCACTGCTTTTTAAATATTCCACCTCTGGTTGCTGCGCCATTTCCAGAACCGTTTCAGCGTGTTTTCGTGCTTCCGCCAATTCGCCTAGTTCCGCCAATACGAAGGTGAGTTTATAATGTGCCAGAAACCGAAACTTTGGGTGTTTCAACTGATCGGCCAAACGCACGGCCCATTCTCCCCAATACCTGGCAGAATCCAGGTCGATGTACTGGTATTCCCAAGTCAGGTTCTGAAGACTTCTAACCGCATTGGTATCGTTCGCACTTTCAGAAATCCGGGCACGCTCCTGTTGTATGAGTTCCATGTCTTGACCCAATAGGTTTGAACTACCGGCAAAAAGACACAGCAACCAAATACTAAGAATGCGAAAACATGATTGGGGTTCCATGGGTTGAATTCAAAAATGCACTAAGCGGATGAAAGGGCAAATGGTCGGAATAAAAGAATTTTGTTGTGCTGCCCATTTTTGATCCCCAATTGGACTTTTCTTCGCTTTAACTCCCCGTTTTACCCGTTTCCTTGTGTCGCCCAAGGCACGACATTTCGTACTGTCCCACTTTTATACTGTCCCACTTTTAACCTTCAGGTGTTCTCCAACCTTCCTGCCAATGATGAGCTCCTGTGAAAAGCTTTGAGCAACCTTAGGTCAAGCCGATTCCAAAAGCACTTTTCAAGTACTCCTTTCATGCGTTAGTTCTTATCCAGTTCCCGCCATTTGAAAAATACTGCGGAGAAAACCTATCAATTGCAGAGGTACAGTCAAAGCTGCATAGGGAAAGATGCCATTCGCCAGCGTGAAATTGAGTTTTTGGTTCCGTGAAAGAACGGCACGGCGGTGGGGTTACCGCCCTTGCCTCCAATGAAGAAACGGCTACCTCCATGGTTGAAGCATGGATGGATGTGACCTTTGCAAACGGCAACCGGTGACGGATGGAGCAATTGGGGGTTCGAAAGTGGGAAGGGGACCACCTTGTACACGAACGTTTTTACTACCACGGCGGATAACCACCGCCACTACAGATACACCAAAGGCCGCTTTCAATAAAAATTGGCCTTTTTTGTGCTTCATCTCCATTGAAGGACAGGCTTTGCGTTTTTCTTACAAGGTTAGATTCTTTGCTTTCCTTAGCAAAAAGTTGCTGCTTTCCTTTGTATTTTTGTTGCAGTTCAGCACCGGATTCGGCTTCACCTCCCCCACTGGTCGTCTGAAGAAATGGTTAGTTTATCGTAAAATCAGGCTAACCGACGAAAAACGGAATCTTTAATCTTTTAACTGCGTTCAAAAGAAAGAGTCGAACATCGATCTACCATGAAAGGCCCTTCAATCTACATCTTCTACGCTATTTTCATTCTGGCCAGTTTGTTCCATCCGGCTTGGGCTTTTGCCCAGTGTTCCGGATGTACGACTACCATCACTACGAGCACCAGTTCAGGCCAAAGCCTGAATGGGAGCAACCAAAAGATTTGTATTACCGGAGGTACCTTCAGCGGCACCATTAACATCAACGGTACTAACAATTCGGTTTGCATAGGAACCGGGGCCACCTTCACGGGTAACATCAACATGAATAGCAGTACTTCCATTGTAGACAATCATGGTACCTGGAATTCGAGCAACTTTACGGTGAACAACGGAACTTTCTCAAATTTCGGTAGCATGACTACCGATAATCTTACTACCAATTCCAATGGCATCTTGCTCGATTTTGGCTCCTCTTTTACTGTCAATGGTAACTTGGTCAATAACGGTAGTATGAATTTTAGTTCATCGGTCACCATCAATGGCAACCTCACTGTCAACTCTTCCAATGGAGTAGTTTTTCAAAGCGGTGCAGCGGTTTCTGGCAATGTAGTTGCCAACGATTCTTTGTCTTTTTTAGGCAACACCAATGTTTCGGGTAACCTTGTTGTAAATGGTTCAGGAGTATTGCGCGTAGACGGCGGCATTGTGACGGTGGACGGTAACTTCGATCACTTTGGCACTTCTACTGGCAGCAGTTCAGATTGCGGGGGAATTACCGTGTCGGGCAACAGCAACAACACCGGAAACTTTGCCACCGATGGCACCACCCTCGACATTTGTGGGAATAGCGGTGGTGGTTTCGACACGCAAACCGGATCGATTGGCCCCAGTGTCAGCAACTGTAATTGCAGTCCGAGTGGCCCTTTACCCATTGAATTGCTGCACTTTTCGGCCAAACTGGAAAACGATGGAGTATTGCTCGAATGGGCGACTGCCGCTGAGATGGACAATGATTATTTCACCATAGAACGCAGCAGCGATGGCGTGCACTATGAGGTGGTTGCTACGCTACCGGGCGCTGGCTATTCCAATAAAGTACTCCGATACCGTCATTACGACAAAATTCAGGTAGAAAGCACCCTATACTATCGGTTGCGTCAAACCGATTTCAATGGGGCTTTTTCGCTGAGTCCAATGCAAGCAGTGTCGCCAGAGAATGCTTTCGCCTCCCAGGCAAACATGCGGTTTTGGCCCCAACCTAACGCGGGTAAAGAACTCCATTTGAGGTGTCAAAGTTACTCCTCAACGTCCTTCAGCACTGTTCGGGTACTCAATGTATGGGGCCAGGAAGTTGGTAGCTGGCCATTGGCTGGCGATGCAATAGAAACACTTACTTTCCCCATCAGCCTGCCTCCCGGCCAGTATATATTACAGCTTCAATCAGGCACTGTGCTGGACAATCAGGTGCTTTTGGTGCAGTAGAACACCTTTTTTCTGGGACTTATTCCGGTTTGAGTTGTATCCCCAACTGTGCATCTACCCCGCTCTTGTTGATAGAAACCCTGTTTAAAAGTGGGTACAACGCTTTTTTGAGGGAATCAAAATGCGCATTCGTTTCTCCTAAGTCTTCCCTTTCCCCGGCTCACCGGTAACCAAATTAACCGTAAATCGTTCCAAGAGCTAAATCGCCCCGGATGATTAACGACTCTCTACTTCCTATTTCAAAGGAACGAACTGCTCACGAACAAGCCATCGACGAGCTGTTGGCGAAAGCTTACAAAGCACGAGTGGTAGACATGAAACAGGCACTGAACCTGGCCAAAGAAGCACTCGATAAAAGCCGATCGGTACAATATGAAAAAGGTGAAGCTACGGCAGAATCTCACCTTGCCCTCTTTTTAATGATTACTGGTAAGTTTGGCGAGAGTCGAAATCTTGCCCAGGCGGCCTTGGTCAAATTTCAAAAGCTGGGCGACTTGGTGGGTCAAGGTGCCGCTTACTACACCTTAGGGAGCACTTACTACAAAAGCCATAGCCTCCACAAAGGCTTAAAATATTTGCTGCAATGCCGTAGCTTGCTCGAAAAGTCGGGCAATCAATCGGAGTTGGCCCGAAGCCTAAAAGTACTGGGAGCCATCTATGAAATGTTGAAGGAATATGACAAAGCATTGAGTTGCTACAACCGTTGCATCTCCCTTTGTCAGGCCATTGATGATCCCATGACGGAATCCAATGCCACTACCACCCTTTCCAGCATTTTTCTCCGTCAGGGCGAACTTGAAAAGGCCGATGCCCTGGCCGATCGAAGCATTGAACTCAAGCAAAAAACCGACGATATCAGAGGATTGGCTTTTGCCTTGCACGCCAAGGGAAAAGTACTCATTCGCAAAGGTCAGTACGAAGCCGCCGAACCACTTTTTAAAGAAGCCATTTCTATTCATAGAGACCAGGGAGAAGGCCCAGGTGAATCGATGTGTTTGCTAAAGCTGGGTGAAATTTACAACGGCCAAAACATGTTCGCCGAAGCGAAGCGTTACTTCACCCAAACGGTTTCACACTCTTCTGCTATAAAAAATAATTTTACTGCGGTAAAAGGCTATCGATACCTCTATCAAATTGCTAAGAAAGAGGGACAGGCCGAAGAAGCCTTAGAGCTCCTGGAAAAAATGGTGGCCCTAAAAGAAGTGGCCATCCAAACCGAAGCTGCCGATAAGATCAAAAACATGAAACTTTCGGCCAAAATCGACTTGCTGGAACAGGAGACTCGTATTCAGCAAGAAAAAAACGCTGAGATTGAAGCCAAAAATGCAGAGTTGGACACCCTGATCTACCGGATTTCCCACGATATCCGCGGGCCGATAGCTTCATTGCTGGGACTTCATCAGGTGGTGAATTTTGAAATCCAGGACCCAGCTCCCAAAAAGTATTTCGACCTATACCATACTCAAATTTCGCGGCTCAATACCATCGTGATGGACCTCACCAACTTATCGCGGGTACGCAACGCCCAGTTGCAGTTAGACAATATTTGCCTTGTAGGAGCGGTGGAAGAAAGCCTGGGTTCTCTCGAGTATTTTCCTGCCTTCAGTGAATTCGAAATTGAGACGGCCATCGATGCCGGCTTGTGCCTGGTTTCCGACCGCAGTTTCGTGCATTCTATCTTGCAAAACCTTATCGAGAATGCATTGAAGTATGGAAAAACCAAAGGGCGATCGAAAATGAAAATTTCAGCCGTTCAAATTCCCAACGAAGAAAAGGTGGAAATTAAAGTTCAAGACTTCGGCAACGGTATTTCCATCGACCACCAAGAGCGGATTTTCGAGCTGTTTTTCAGGGCAAGCACCGATACCACCATTCATGGGTCAGGAATGGGACTGTACATCACGAAAAACGCTGTAAAAAAGCTCAACGGATCTATCAAAGTAGAAAGCGATCCTAACAAAGGCTCCACCTTTACGGTACAACTTCCCAACTTACCTGCCGCCAAGGGCCACCCAGTAGAATTGGAAGGCCTGGAAAGCCTGAATTGAGGAGAAGCTAAAAATCAGTACCTCAAAAGGACCTGCTCACGGTCCATCAGTTCTCTGGTTTCAACATGTTGCACAATCAGCACATAACTCCCTACTCCTAATCCGGCAGGCAGTGCTGTTCGGTATATGGATTGGCCTTGAGACAAGGTAACCTGATCGTTGAGGACTTCGCGCCCCTGCACATCGTACAAAGTTACCCGAATACGCTCGCCAGCAGTAGCATCGCTGGCGGTAACCTGCCACTGTAAAATGCCCTCTTCTAAAGGATTGGGAAATACTGAAAGGCCCAAGTCTTCGCTGGCCGAAAGGCTGGCAATTCCAACAATACCGTCGGTAACAATAAGCGTGTAATCTTCTACCTCACCAAAAGCATCGCCACAAGGGTCGTTAAAAGTGGTACTGAACACATTACGTACCCGCATTCTTACCGGCCCTAAAGGCAGGTTGGCAGGTACAGTTACCGTTCCGGTAGAGGTATGGCTCACATTGGGAATGCTCATAGAAACGGACTCGGAGTTGGAAAAAATTCCATCATTGTTCCAGTCTACCCACGCCAATACCCGATCTACCGGGAAAGAGGTGTTGAGGGCAACCGTTAACGGATAGCTTTCGCCCAATTCCACTTGTGTGCTAATGCCGCTAAAGTCTCCATAATAATCTTGACCACTGGCATTGCTAATGTCACCTAAGTCGACCAAGGTAATGTAGTCACTACCCGTACCCTGTGAACCAGCAGCAGCGCAATGCAGTCGATCTATGAGGTACACCACATGATCGGTACAAGAAGTATCGTTGTTGTTGTCTACCGCCCACACCCGAAAGTAAACCACATCATTTTCAGCTTGCGCTGGAATAGCATTGTCGGTTTCGAAAGTAGTGCCAGAAAGCACCGACATGGGAATAGCATGGTCAAAAATGGGAGCATTAACCGACCATTCTGCCCAGGCTTCTACCACATTACCATCATCGGTGATAGTGGCTTGCACAAAAACAGAATCGTTGGACTTGGGCCCGTTGGTTTCGCTCAAGCCCGGATCGGTATCCAGGTAGGTAATGGCCGGATGCGTTTCTCTACCGGGTAGCGGAGCTTCCCACAAACCTCTACCCCACATACCCGCTTGCAAGCGATTGCTGCCTTTGTGAATGAGCAATTCGCGTACCGAACCACGGGGCATGTTGTGAATGTAGGGAATCCAGTTGGTGGCCCCAGGATTGAGGTAATAGATGCCAATATCGGTTCCGACATATAACTTTCCAGTCACATCAAATACCAAAGTCCACACCGGCAGGTTGGGCAAATCGTAAGTAAGGTTGGTCCAGGTGTTTCCCGTATCAGTGGATACAAACACCTTGTTGCTGGCATTGTAGGTGCGGTAGGAGACGGCAAGGTGTTCGGGCCGTTCGGTATCCAAAGCAATGTCGGAGAGGTACAAGGCTGGTAAGCCACTGCCACTGTTGAGCAAATCAAAGTTCGTTCCTCCATCTTTAGAGCGCAGCAAATACTGAAAGTCGCTGACAAACATGAGGTCGGGTTCGCGTTCGCTAATTTCTAAGTTGTCAGCATTACCAAAGTTAGATAGGTCGGCCATGACTTCCCAATTACTTCCGTTGTCGGTAGACCGGTAAATGGTATCATAACCTACCCATATGGTGTTGGGGTGATGCGGAGAAAGGCGGAAAGGCGTAATCCAGTTTCCACTCTGATCGTCGGGCACAATGTAGTTTCGGCTGTTGCCACCATCTCTCGAAATGTGTAAACCGCCAAACTGCCAGGTTCCAAACACGATGTCGTGGTAGCTGCGGCTCCAACTGCAGCGCATCCCGTCGGCACCCATCCATTCGTACCAGGTACCACTGGTATAGACGCTGGTGCCATTGTCTTGCGAACCTCCCGCAATTTTTGCTACGTCCAAAGGCGTTCCGCCAATGGCGTAGAATTCACGAATGGCACAACCATCGCTCAGCAAGGTCCAATTGATGCCACCATCAGAACTTCGCGCCAAATAACCATCGGTAGCCGCATAGAGGGTTCCGTTGAAGCTTTCCACTTCCCGCAGGTCGGCATGTATATAATCGGAGGCTCCGGGCACACCGGTCCAATCGCTCACCTGAAAAAAGGACGCTCCCCCATTTACCGAGACATAACTATCAAGACCGCCGTATAGAATGCGGTCAGGGTCGGTATCGGAAACACCAAAACTCATCATGTTGGTTGGAGCAGCACCCATTTGGGTAAATGAGATACCTCCATTGGTAGATCGGTAAATACCATCATCAGTGCCCAAATACACGTAATCTGCATTGGCCGCAGTGACTGCCAATTCGCTTCCACCAATGTTTAGCCCTGTGATGGTGGTTGTCAAAAAGTTAGACCCTTGATCATTGCTGATGTATACCTTATTGTTGTCCCCTCCTGAGGAACTGTATGCATAGACTACATTGGGATCACCTGGTTTGAACTCAAAATCAGTGACGCGTTTGTTGACCATCAGCGTGTCCCAGGTTTGAAAACGATCATAAGACCGGTACAAGCCCCGGTTGTTGCCCAAATACATGAGGTCGGGAACTGTGGGGTGAAAGGCCAGTTTGTAACAAACAAACGCATCATCTACCAGGTCGAGGCTCAGGTTGGTGGTTTGCCAGGTGTCGCCTCCATCGCTGGACTGCAACAGGCCAATGCTATAGGCGCTTAAGTTGGTGCGGGTAGCGATAAAAATAGAATCGGAGGAGGTGGGAGAAACTGCAAGGCTTGGAATCCCAATTACCGGTAGGGTGTCGGTAGTACAGTTCCAGGTTTGGCCACCATCGTTGGTCTTCCAAAAACCACCACTGCGAGAGCCTAAATATATGTGGTTGCTGTCGCTCGGATCAATGTAAAAGGTTTCTACCCTGCCCAATCCAGGCGACCAGCTTCCAGTCACATTGTTGGCTGCCCAGGGTCCCAACTCAGTCCACGGCCCTGATTCTGCGCCTGCGGTTCCCCCATTTTCTTGCTCTGTAAAATTGCCGGTTTGGTAATTGGCCATGAAATGGTAATAGGCTTTCCAGGCATGGTCGGGAGCAATTTGGCTGCGGTCTCCGCTGGGGAAAAAGTTGGCTTCATTTACGTGTTTCCAACGCTGGTAGTTTTTCCAGCCTGAGCCTTTGCCTTTGGGGTGTGTTTGGTAATATTTTTCTGCTGCATCGATCACATCGTATACATTAACGGAGTGATCGTCCATCATTTGCTTGTATTCCTGGGCTTCACCGGCAAAGTAGCACAAGGTCAGCACTAAGCTGAGTGTACTGAGCCGTATCATACGTGTTGGCATATCGCTTAAAGAATTGTTCGTCAGGCTTGTGTACCCTAAGGGTATTAACACAAAACAAGGGGAAAAGTGGAAAGTTGCGATGAAAAGTCACACCACAATTCGCAAACTCTTGTAGGCCAATGCCAGCGAAAAATTCACGCTTCAATTTCCCCGGTTCCTACCTGCCTATCCCCACTTCATCGGAAATAGCTTGCGCTTCGTATGGTAGGGTCCCATTTTCGTGACATCAAATCAACCTCAACACCATTAGCTATGAAATCAACACTGCTCACCCTTATCGCACTCGCCTTGTTGGCCCTAATGGGCGCATCGGCTCAGGAACTCACCATTGTAGAACAAGACTGGGAACTGGCCAAAACCAAAGCCAAGGCAGAAAACAAATTGGTACTCATTGATTTTTACACCACCTGGTGCGGCCCTTGCAAGAAGTTCACCAAAGCGGTAGCCGAGGATGCTGCCTTTTCTCAAGGCATTGCCCAACAATTTGTACTTCTGAAATACGATGCCGAAAAAGATTTGCCTCATGGGCTTACCCGTAAATACTACGTCCGTTCTTATCCTACCTACATCACCGTGACGCCCGATGGTCAAACCCTGGCTAAACAATACGGACGATTTCAACCCACTGAAGCATCAAAAGCCAATTTCCTGAACTTTTTGGCGGAGGCGGGTACACGCTACAACAACCAGCAGTATTTAACAGGGCACAACAACCGTTTTGATCTGGAATATCCGGAGTTCTATACCAAGTTGATCGATAGGGTGCAACGCCCCAAACGCTCTACCGTAGCTGCCTGGTGGGAAGACAACGGCATGCCCACCAACGAAGTCGGTTTTGCTGTACTGGTTTATTTAGGAGGAACTGATGCTGTCAACAACTATTTCATCGAGCACCGCGATGAATTCATTCGACTCTATGGAGCCCCTGATGCCAACAAAGTAGTAAGGGCTATTGCCAGCGATCGTTTCGATAAGAGTGTGGCGGAGCAATCGGAAGCAGGATTTCAAGCCGCCAAAACATTTGCAATGGAAAACATGAACCCCAAAAAAGAAGCGGAATCGATGGTGCACTATTTTCAAGGACAATATTACCTTGCCGGAAAACAGTGGGAGGCCTATGGCCAATGGTTGGCCTCCGATGTAGAAGCGGGCCAACTGAGCGCTATGGAAATCAACTACCACTGCTGGAATTTGGTAGAAAAATGTGAAGATATAGCCCTACTCGAAAAAGCAGTGGTTTGGATGCAGGAAGTAGTCAATGCGGCCCCGGAATACGCTTATATAGATACTTATGCATGGCTCCTTTACAAGGCGGGGCAAAAGGAGGCCGCCAGGCGCGCCATTGTTGAGGCCATCGCTGTAGGAAAAGCCGATGGAGAGAACGTTTCGGAAAGCGAGAACCTGCTGGCACTAATCAACGAAAATCAACCTTAACCCTTAGTTCGGTTACCGAAAGAAACTTTCACTACGATGCGTTTGAAATGGAAATCATTTTTGGCCGGGTTACCTTCTCCCTGGTTGCGGGAGATGCTGAGGCATGCCCCTTTCCTGCTCCTCCTGCAATTGATAGAGCACATCACCGTCATCGTATCCGCCCTGCTGAGCGATGAGCCTTTGTTAAGCTACTACCATGATCCTTTTCCCTTCCTCTTTAGTTTTGAAATTCTGTTCATACCACTCATGGCCATCAATGCCATTTATTGGGCACAGCAATGGCTTACCCATCCGCGCGACCTGGGCTGGCGGCCCATATTGGTGAAGTCGCTGGGGACTATCGTTGGTGTACTGATGGCTACCATGCTTATGGAGGAGGTATATGCACTTTGGGACATTTATGATGACGATACCCTGGTGTTTGGTGAAATCACGTTATCGCCTTATGCTTCCAACCTGGTAACCAACACAGCGGTAGGGTTGGCCATTGGCATCCCGCTGTTCCTTCGGCAATCGAGGCGGAGGGCTTTGCAAAACCAACTGGCCGACCAACAAATGGAAATGGACCGATTGGAACAGATGAAAACCAAAGCGGAACTGTTGGCCCTGCAAGCCCGAATCAATCCTCATTTTTTGTACAACTCGCTCAACTCCATTGCTTCGCTTATCCACACCAAGCCCGACCACGCCGAACAAATGGTGATGCAGCTGGCCGATCTTTTTCGCTACAGCCTCAATACCCAAGGCCTGGTTTGGACCACTTTAGGTGAAGAGTTGGACATTGTGAAAACCTATCTCTCGGTGGAACAGGTGCGCTTTGGAAAGCAACTGGAGGTTTCCCTCGATTGTCCCGATGACCTTCGCCACCGGAAAGTACCACGGTTTTTACTGCAACCCTTGGTTGAAAATGCGCTCAAACACGGTGCTGCCAAGCAGTCTAAAGGAGAGATCTCCTTGGTCATCAAAGAAGAAAAGGAAAAGTTGGTGATGGAATTGGGCGACAATGGCCCTCCTTTTCCGAGCCAACTCATCAATGGCTATGGCTGGCAAAGCACCTACGACAAGCTACAGCTGTTGTATGAAGATCGCTACGAAGTATTGTTACAAAACGAACCTCAAAAACGGGTAAGGATCAAAATACCTGCCCATCAACCCGAATTGAACCATGCGCTATAGAACTATCTTACTGGAAGATGAGCCACCGGCTCGTGACCGACTTCGCAAAATGCTCCGTGAACACAAGGTAATCGACTTGATCGGAGAGGCCGAAAATGGGGCCCAGGGTTTGGAAATGATCGAGGCACTAAAACCCGATCTGCTATTTCTGGACATTCAAATGCCAGTCATGACGGGATTCGAAGTGTTGGATAAGCTCAACTACTCTCCCAAAGTGGTGTTTACAACGGCCTATGATGAGTTTGCCCTTAAAGCTTTTGAGACCAATACGGTGGACTATTTGCTAAAACCGATCAACCCACAACGGCTTGCTTTGACCTTGCGGAAGCTTGATCAAATGGCTCCGGTCAACAATTTGGGTGAGCTGCGCGAATTGTTTCAGCAACTTCGGCCGGAAGCGCCTCTCACTTCTCTCACGGTGACTGTAGGTGACCGGATGGTGCTCATCAAACCTGAGGAAATTGTTTTTCTCCAGGCGGCCGATAAATACGTTGAGCTTTATACACATAAGGGAAAAAAGTACTTGCTCGACTATTCCCTAACGGCACTCGAAAAACGCTTAAGCGATAACTTTCTGCGGATTCATCGGAGTTACTTGATCAACCGGGACTTTTTACGTGAAATCCGAAAGAGTTTCAACGGTAAATGGATCTTTTACTTGCGTGGAGCCGAGGAATACAAGTTGGCCTCGGGCGGAAGCTATCTTCCTGAGCTGAGAAAGACCTTTTCGCTGTAGCCGGTTGGCTTCTCTTGAACTACTGTTGGAGACTTTTCCGTAAACGATTTGCATTTGTAGGGGAACTTCAACATCTTTTGGGCTCATTTACATCAAATGTTCCCCATGAAAAGATGGATTGTAACGCTCGTTTTAAGTAGTAGTTTTTGGTCGGCCTACACCCAAGACCTCACCATTGTGCAACAGGACTGGGCCGAAGCGCAAAAGCTGGCCCAGCAAGAAAACAAATTGGTTTTGATCGACTTTTACACCACCTGGTGTGTGCCGTGTAAGCTGTTTGATGCGGCTGTGAAAGAAGATGCAGCCTTTGCGGCTGGTATTGGTAAGCATTTTGTGTTGCTCAAATACGATGCAGAACAGGATGCAAAACACCACCTCGCCCGAAAGTATTTTACCAACCTCTACCCCACTTTTGTAACGGTTGTGCCTTACGGGAATACGGTGACCAAAAAGTATGGTGGCATCTCTCAAGGAGAAAGTCCTAAAGAATTGTTTTTGGCTTTTTTGGAGGAGACTCATGCAAAGCACACCCGGAAAGAATACCTTTTGGGACATGACGCGGGAACGGAGGGCGACTATCCTGAGTTTTTTACCCAAAAAATGAACAAAGAGGGCCGGGCGAGCCGGTCAGAACTCAATGCTTATTGGGCGAGCCGGGAAAGCATTGAAAGTGAGGAAGATTTTGCCGTATTTTTTTCTTTCGGAGGCAATCAGAAGATCACCAACTATTTTTTGGAAAACCAAGAATCGTTTGCCGACCGCTTTGGAAAAAAGGATTGCGAACGAGCGGTTGGAAACATGGCCATCGAACATTTCATCAATAGTTTGGGCAGTCAATCCAAAGAAGACTTAAAAGCTGCGGTAGACTTCGTTCATCAACATTTGAACAATGAAGAAGGACAATCCCTAATCACTCAATTCACCTGTGAGTTCTATAAAGCGGGAGGTGACTGGATGGGCCTGGCCCATTTCGTAGAAAATGACCTGGGCACCGAAAACCTGGAATCTTTTCAGGTGAACAGCATTTGCTGGATGATTGCAGAAAGTTGTGAATCGCCAGCGGTGATTCACAAGGCTTTGAACTGGATGCAGCCACTAATTGATGCCCAACCGACCGTCAACATGCTGGATACTTATGCCTGGTTGTGGTATAGGAGTGGCAATGCAACAGAAGCTCGAAAGTATGCCGAAAAAGCCATAGAAAAGGGAAAAGCACAAGAATTGCCGACCAAAAGCAGCGAAGACTTACTGAAGGAGCTCTCTTCCAACTAAACAAAAAAGGCCGGACTGTTTTGCGAAGCCCGACCCTTTTGGGTGAATTTGTCGCGGCTTTTCAAAGCCGGATAAACAGAAAAAACTGTTATAATAGACTACGACTACTGCCGGGTGTGCCGAACAGCCTGCGTAAAAAAGCCATTCTGCTACTGTTCCGGTGGGAAACACTGCAGCAGTTGGTCCGAAACCAGGAGCGTAAATCACTACCACATTTCCGAACTGATCGTAAATGGCCATGCGTACGGGAGCATCTCCAATACTGGTAGTTGCGGGGTAGTATACCCCAGTGCCTACTGCCTGAGCGCCCCAGGTATTGTTGGCAAAATTGCCGGCACAATCCAGATCGGTTTTGATGCCTTTGTAAAGGTTGCCTGCTGCGGTGTTTTGAATGGTCAGCTCAAGGCCACCTTGGGCAGAAGCGGTATTCACATTTACAAAACACAGCATGAGGGCTGCTAAAACTGGAATGGCGAGAAATTTCAGTGCTTTCATCACAAAGGGTAGATTTAGTTGGGTGAGGGAAAAGAAAGAATAAGTGTCGGGAAACCGTACTGGTCCCCGACACGCTTCGATTCATTTCTGTTTAGTAGATGACTACCACAGCAGGGTGACCGAGACAGCCGCCCCAATACTGCCACTCTACCACAGTGCCCGTAGGCAATACCGCCACACTTGGGCAAAAGGCATTTACAGGATCACATACTCCAACGGTGTTGCCAAACATGTCGGTTACTTCCATGTAATAAGGCATGTCGGTGCCGGTTCCTGGATAATACACACCAGTACCAGTGGCTTGTGGTCCCCATGCTCCGGCATAGGAAGCACCTGAGCAATCTTGCTCTTTGGTCCAACCTTGGTAGAAAAAACCAGCAGCTGAAGGTTCAATGGTTAACTCGAGGCCTTGAGCACTTGCGGTTTCAGGTGTAAAAAGGGCAAAACAACAAGCCATAAGAAAGGCTGGGCCAAAGAATTTCAAAAATTTCATGCGATAATAGTTTAGATGGTGAATAAAAAAAGGGTGAAACAGGAAGGAGGAATTAATAGATGACAACCACTGCAGGATGACCGAGGCATCCGCCCCACCATTGCCACTCTACAATTGTGCCGGTAGGCAATACTGCTACACTTGGGCAGAAGGCATTTACAGGATCACATACTCCAACGGTGTTGCCAAACATGTCGGTTACTTCCATGTAATAAGGCATGTCGGTGCCGGTTCCTGGATAATACACACCAGTACCAGTGGCTTGTGGTCCCCATGCTCCGGCATAGGAAGCACCTGAGCAATCTTGCTCTTTGGTCCAACCTTGGTAGAAAAAACCAGCAGCAGAAGGTTGAATAGTCAATTCAAGGCCTTGAGCACTGGCCGAATCAGGGGTAAAACATACCGTGCATAATGCAATGAGGAAAGCTCCTCCAATAAACTTTAGCATTTTCATGTTGTGAGATTTGTTTGGGATTTTGGGTGGATAATTAGTCGGATGAAGGCAGCCACGTGCGTTGGATTCCATGGATGGGTGTACACCCCAACACTACAGCTACTGCATCACCCGATTTTGGATTTGATGTCAGGCAGATTAACCTTTCATCTGGGTAATTAAAAGAATAGGGATTGGGATCGATCGAAGTGCTTATTGAAATTTAGGATTCCAATACAACACAACATCATCCTTTTTCTTGCAAGAAAAAAGTTGGCGAATGGGACGTTTTTACTGAGTTAACAACTTGGGTGAATTGCGGGTTTATCAAGTTTAATACTACTTGGTAGGCTAGACAGTAGTATTGAAAATGCAACTTGCTTTCGTAAGTAAAATCCACCGGATCAACACAATACACCATAAGGTATTGAAGATAGATGCGTGAACTTAAGAACGAAACGGTTTTCTGTGTACTGGGGGAAGTAGAAAACCAATCGCGGTTAGGCATCCGCTACTGAGGGATTATAAATGTAGAAACAAAATTTTGAAATTCCAATTACCTCCCCTGGCATTTGACAGCGTTAAGGTTATGATAATGGGTAACCAGGTGGTACTGAAACACCACAAAGACTTGTGGTTGCTACCTATCCGAATGAAAGCAGCAGGTCGGAAGAAAAAGTACGGTGCACCCGATCCACCAACTGAATGGTATCCACTTCGGATGAATCGGTTTCGTTCAAGGTAAGTTCTAACAAAAAATGTTGTTCCTGCCCACGGGTCGCAACCCATTTCAGTTGCAGATCGGTTACTGTTTCTTGAAGCATCGTTTTCCGGAGCATCTCAAGCGCCTGAGCTCCATCAAGATCGCGGTGAAAAACGATGGGCCAGCATACAACGTGCTCCTCTCCCCGCTTGTGCGTGTAGTTGACCGTATGCTCTTTGAGGATTAAGCTATTGGGAATCAACACTTCAGCTCCACTGGACGTTTGCAAACGGGTAGCCAACCGGTTTTTGGCCAACACCTTCCCACGTTGAGCGCCAATGCTCACCTCATCGCCAGTACGAAACGGACGCATGTAGGTAAGAAAAAGACCCGCCACCCAATTGCTAACCGATGGAGCAGCTGCTACCACCAAAACGAGGCCAAGAAAAATAGCAATGCCCACAAAAATGGGCGAATTAGAGCCCGGCAGGTAGGGAAATACCAAGATCAAGGCAAAAGCAAATACTACAAAACGAGCTATGCTATAGGTAGGACGAGCCCATTCGGTGTAAAAACCTGGAATCACCAGGTTTTCTTTTTCCACTTCATCAGTCAGAAATTTGAGCAGTCGGAGCAGGTAATGCGCCAAAACCAAAATGATGACCAGTGAAATGAACTTGGGCAAATAATGAATGATGCCCGCCCAAATGTTGGTAAGTGGCGACAATAAGGCATCGAACAAGCGATCGGAATAACCTTGTGTGGCTGGAAAGATGCTGAAAATAACGGGTAATGAAACATACAATAGCAGCAGCAAAAAAAGCCAGCGGATCCCCCCCAACAGCCAGGAGAACACCTCTTGCATGCGCCTGGCTGAAACTACCTCAATGTGTTTAAAGCGAACGCCCTTGAGCCATTGCGAGCTATGTGCTTTTAACCATGCCTGGGCAACGCGATGCCCCCGATTGAGCAACCACATACCCAACCATAAACCCCCAAGCGACAGCAACAACAGTAGCACCCGAAACAGGGCTTTTTGCCAACCTAACTCTGCTTTACCGTTCGGAATTTTTGCTTGTAACCGTTGCAAATAAACCTGAGCCGTGGCAGCCTGGTCCATTCCATTGCCCCTGGCATCTCCGGTGGTTACGGTAAACAATATGATTTTGCTCCACCGGAGACTGTAAGAGGTCTCACTACCAACGATGCGAATCGAATCGGGGTGAAATTCCGGGTTTAGGACCATGCCCTCAATTTGATGTTGCAAGTGCAACGCACGTTCCTCTGCGTTGTAGGCTCCCAGGTTTCCGTACAAGAAAAACAGGGTATCTCCTTCCCATATCACCGCTGAGGAATCCATTGTCCGGGCCTGTAGGCTTTGCGCGGTTGCTTGCGAAGGTGCAACCGTAGTATCCTGCATGGGCCTAACGGTGTCCTGTGTATCTTTTACTGCCAGAGCACGATTGGTATCGGTGGCTGATAAAGCATCCGTCAAGGAATCTTGAGCGTTGATCTCTAAAGCAAAAATCAGACTTAAAAGAAGTAGCGAACAAACACGCATTGGCAAGAAAAGATAGCTTCGGATAAAAATAGCGTTACTGGTGCACTGCACCAACAAAAGTGGATTAGAAGGTGATGAAGAAGCTCATTTTTCTGATCCAGATAAATCTAATTCCCTTCATTTTGATCTTCTTTAGCCATAGGGAAAGCAGCATTGGAAGGGCGAATGTGCAAGTCTCGTTGAGGAAATGGAATGACCACCCGGGCCTCCCGAAATGCTTTATCAATGGCAAAACGGAGGTCGCTACGCACCATTTCAATGCCAAAGGGGTCTTCACTCCAAAAGTAGAGCACCATTTCAAGTGCTGAATCTCCAAAACTTACCATGTTTATCATGGGAGCTGGTTTGTTCGAGACCTGGGGATGTTTTTCGGCACATTCCAACATTAGCTGGGTAACCAACTCCACATTGGAGCCGTAGGCCACACCAACAGTCACCGCAAAACGGGTTTTCTCATAATTATGGCTCCAATTCAATACTTTTTCGGTGACAAACTTGTGGTTCGGAACAATCAGAATCGTGTCGTCACGGGTGAGCAATTCGGTGGTACGCAATCGGATTTTACGCACCTCCCCTACTACTCCATCTACTTCGAGCACATCGCCTACTTCTACGGTTCCTTCAAACAACAAAAACACGCCGGAGGCGAGGTCGTTGAACAATTGCTGCATCCCCAAACCGATACCTACCGCCAAAGCAGCCGACCCGGCAAGTAGAAAAGTGACCTTAATACCTACAGTTTCCAGCATCAGGGCAATGCTCAGGACCCAAACCACGTAACGGATGATGAGCATCAACGAATGCTTACGTCCGGTATCTAAACGTTTGGAGCGGTTCATTACCCGAGCTACCAGGTATAAAGCAAACCGAGTAACAAAATAAAGGACTACAACCGCCAATACCTTGTACAGATCGAGGTAGAAGGAATCGATTTGTAGAAATCGGTACTCTAAAATTTCTTGTACATCCATTGTTGAAGTGTCGTCAATATCAGTTGGTCGACAAAATAATTCAAAATTAGTCCAGCAAGCGACTCTTCAGCGATTTTTAGCCTTCCTCTACCCTTTACTTTTTGGATAGGATGGGGCTTTTAAAAAAAATTGTCCCTGTTTCGCAGGAAAGATATTGCCTTTGCCGTCTGTTAGTCATATTGTTACCCAAGACTAGCCCTCCTGTAGCCCAAAAACGCTACGAACGGATGAGGATTAAGTTTATCTTTGAGCAATTGTATACCTAAACACCAGAAGTGCCAAAACCCACTTGGCTCATTACATTAAACTAAAAACATCGTAGATGAAAGCGCGCCAATTTTATCTAAGTATGGCTTGCATTGGTCTCTCCTTTGCAGCCAGCAATGCCCTTGGGCAAACCGACAACACTTCTTTCGGCACCGGTGCCGGAGCCAGCATCACCTCGGGTGATTACAACACCATGATCGGTGACTCGGCCGGTACGACCCTCAGCT